>Ga0210077_1000405_pt1 | contig 16738 bp, 15 predicted proteins | sample RushMan_CattailN_5_FD_185556 | JGI IMG/M metagenome (GOLD analysis project Ga0210077, IMG submission 185556) | Wetland microbial communities from San Francisco Bay, California, USA, that impact long-term carbon sequestration -... | ecosystem: Environmental > Aquatic > Marine > Wetlands ... | reverse complement strand
GGTCATCAACCCGGCGGCCAAGAACCGCCGCAGCTACTGGCGCGCAGCGGAGTACTCAGAAAATCCGGAAACCTGGCTGGCGGGTGCCGAGGAGCACCCCGGCAGCTGGTGGCCGCAATGGTCGGGCTGGCTGGAGCAGTACAAGGGCGGCTTGCGCAAGGCGCCGGCGCGCCAGGGCAACCGCAAGTACAAGGCGACCGAGCCTGCGCCCGGCCGCTATGTGAAGCAACGAGCGAATCAGGAGGCCTGAGATGGAAGAGATCGTCATCGTAGGCGCGGCGCGGACCGCGATCGGAAAATTCGGCGGCGCGCTCGCCAAGACGCCTGCCACCGCGCTCGGCGCGCACGTGATCCGCAAGCTGCTCGAGCGCTCGGGCGTCGCGCCGGACCAGGTCTCGGAGGTGATCATGGGCCAGGTGCTGGCTGCCGGCTCGGGGCAGAACCCGGCGCGCCAGGCCGCGATCGGCGCCGGTCTGCCGGACATGATTCCTGCCATGACCATCAACAAGGTTTGCGGCTCGGGGCTCAAGGCGGCGATGCTGGGGGCGCAGTCGATCGCCAACGGCGACGCGGACATCGTGGTGGCGGGGGGGCAGGAATCGATGAGCCTCGCTCCCCACGTCCTGATGGGCTCGCGCGAGGGCTACCGCATGGGCGACGCCAAGATGGTCGACTCGATGATCGTCGACGGCCTGTGGGACGTCTACAACCAGTACCACATGGGCGTCACGGCCGAGAACGTTGCCAGGGAGTACGCGGTGACGCGCGAGGCGCAGGACGAATTCGCACTGGCCTCGCAGCAGAAGACGGAAACGGCGCAGAAAGCGGGCAAGTTCAAGGACGAGATCATTCCGTTCGAGATCGCCTCGAGAAAGGGCACCGTGGTGTTCGCCGAGGACGAGTTTCCGCGCCACGGCACGACACTCGAATCCCTGCAGGGGCTGAAGCCGGCGTTCGACAAGGCCGGCAGCGTCACGGCGGGAAACGCCTCGGGCATCAACGACGGCGCCGCCGCGGTCGTGCTCGCGTCGGCGCGCAAGGCCAGGGAGCTCGGCCTCAGGCCGATCGCGCGCATCAAGTCCTTCTCGTCGGCGGGGGTCGACCCGAAATACATGGGGATGGGCCCGGTGCCGGCCTCCAAGCGCTGCCTGTCGCGGGCCGGCTGGACGCCGCAGGACCTCGACCTGATGGAGATCAACGAGGCGTTCGCCGCGCAGGCGATCGCCGTCAACGGCCAGATGGGCTGGGACACCTCGAAGGTGAACGTGAACGGCGGGGCGATCGCGCTCGGGCACCCGATCGGCGCGTCGGGCTGCCGGATCCTGGTGACCTTGCTGCACGAGATGACCAAGCGCGACGCGAAAAAGGGCCTCGCGTCGCTTTGCATCGGCGGCGGCATGGGCGTCGCGCTGGCGGTGGAGCGATGAGTTTCTCGGTGGATAGGAAAGATCTAGCATGACCAAGCGTGTTGCACTTGTAACAGGGGGAATGGGGGGAATCGGCACGGCGGTCTGCCGCAGGCTCGCCCGCGCGAACGGCAACGTGGTGGTGGCGAACTGCCTGCCGGGGTACGAGAAGAAGGACGAGTGGCTGGCGCGGTTGCGCGCCGAGGGCTACGACAACATTTTCGCCGCCGAGGGCGACGTCGCGGATTTCGACTCTTCGGCGGGCATGGTGCGCAAGATCGATTCCGAAATCGGCGCGGTGGACATCCTGATCAACGCCGCGGGCATCGTGCGCGACAACATGCTCAAGAAGATGTCGCTCTCGGACTGGCTCGCGGTGATCAGCACCAACCTGAACAGCGCCTTCATCGTCACGAAGCAGGTGATCGACGGCATGACCGAGCGCGGCTGGGGCCGGATCGTGAATCTGTCGTCCGTCAACGGCCAGCGGGGACAGTTCGGGCAGACCAACTACTCGGCGGCCAAGGCCGGCCTGCACGGCTTCGCCAAGGCGCTCGCGCAGGAGGTCGTGCGCAAAGGCGTGACGGTGAACTCGGTTTCGCCCGGATATGTCGAAACCGACATGGTGAAGTCGATCCGCAAGGACGTGCTGGAGAAGATCGTGGCGGGCATCCCGATGGGCCGGCTGGCGCACCCGGAGGAGATCGCGGCGCTGATCGCCTTTCTGGCGTCGGAGGAAGCCGGTTATATTACCGGCGCGAACATCGCCATCAATGGCGGGATGTACATGACGTAAGGGCCCCGGCGGGGCGCAAGGAGGAGGAGAGGGACCATGGCGGACAAGAGGCTGGCAGTGGTGACTGGCGGGATGGGCGGGCTGGGCGAGTCGATATCCACCAAGATGGCCGATGCCGGCTACCGGGTGGCCGTGACCTATTCCCCTTCGAACACGAAGTGGAAGTCCTGGCTCGAGGAGATGAAGGGGCGCGGCTACGCGTTTTCGGCCTACCCCGTGGACGTGGTCGATTTCGACGACTGCGCCGCGAAATCGGAAAAGATCGTCAAGGAGTGCGGCACGATCGACATCCTGGTCAACAATGCCGGGATCACGCGCGACATGACGTTCAAGAAGATGTCCAAGGCGGACTGGGACGCGGTGATGCGCACCAACCTGGATTCCTGCTTCAACATGACCAAGCAGGTCATGGACGGCATGCTGGAGCGCAGCTGGGGCCGCGTCATCAACGTGTCGTCCGTGAACGGGCAGAAAGGCGCCTTTGGGCAGACAAACTATTCGGCTGCCAAGGCCGGCATCCACGGCTTCACCAAGGCGCTCGCGCTCGAGGTGGCGAGGAAGGGCGTGACCATCAACACCATTTCTCCGGGCTACATCGGAACCAAGATGGTGACCGCAATCCCGAAGGAAATCCTGGATTCGAAGATCCTGCCGCAAATTCCGGTGGGCCGATTGGGCAAGCCCGACGAGGTTGCCGGGCTGATCATCTACCTGTGCTCCGAAGAGGCCGCTTTCGTGACAGGGGCGAATATATCGATCAACGGCGGCCAGCACATGTATTGAGGGAAAGGGAATGGAAAATCAGGTGCGAATGATCAAGAAATACCCCAACCGGCGGCTGTACGACACCAAGACCTCGAGCTATATCACGCTTGCGGACGTCAAGCAGATGGTCCTCAAGCACGAGGACTTTCAGGTCGTGGACGCCAAGACCAGCGACGACCTGACACGCCAGATCCTGCTCCAGATCATCCTCGAGGAGGAATCGGGCGGCATGCCGATGTTCTCCTCCGACTTGCTTTCGCATCTGATCCGCTTCTACGGCAACGCGATGCAGGGCCTGATGGGCACTTACCTGGAAAAGAACATCCATGCCTTCCAGGAGATGCAGAAATCCCTGCAGGAGCAGTCGCAGCGAATGTACGGCGACAACGCCCGCGCGCCGCAGGAGCTGTGGTCGCAATTCATGAATCTCCAGGGCCCGGCGATGCAGAGCCTGATGCAGGCGTACATCGAGCAAAGCCAGAAGATGTTCGTGCAGTTCCAGGAGCAGATGCAGAACCAGGCCCGCAACATGTTCGCGGGCATGTCTTTCCCGGGCTTTCCCGGCGCGGCGCCGCAAAAAAACGAAGACCCGAACAAGCAGTCCTAGGGTGAAGACGGCGGCGCCCCCCCGCATCGGATTCGTATCGCTCGGCTGCCCCAAGGCGCTGGTCGATTCGGAGCGCATTCTGACGCAGCTGCGCGCCGAAGGCTACGCGACCTCGGGCAGCTACGAGGAAGCCGACCTGGTCATCGTCAATACCTGCGGTTTCATCGACGCGGCGGTCGAGGAATCGCTCGGCGCCATCGGCGAGGCGCTGGCGGAGAACGGCAAGGTGATCGTCACCGGCTGCCTGGGCGCAAAGGGCGACGTGGTGCGCGCCGCGCATCCGAGCGTGCTGGCGGTCACGGGTCCGCACGACGCCGATGCGGTGCTGCGCGCGGTGCACGGGCAGTTCGAGCGGCCGCACGACCCCTATACGGATCTCGTCCCGCCGCAGGGCATCCGGCTCACGCCGAAACACTACGCCTATCTCAAGATCTCGGAAGGCTGCAACCATCGCTGCACTTTCTGCATCATTCCCTCCATGCGTGGCGATCTGGTATCGCGCCCGATCGGCGAGGTGATGCAGGAAGCCGAGAACCTGGCGCGCGCCGGGGTCAAGGAGCTGCTGGTCATCTCGCAGGATACGAGCGCCTACGGGGTCGACGTCAGGTACCGGACCGGGTTCTGGAACGGGCGCCCGCTCAAGACACGCATGAGCGAGCTCGCGCGCGCGCTCGGCGAACTCGGGATCTGGGTGCGGCTGCACTACGTCTATCCCTACCCGCACGTCGACGAAGTCGTTCCCCTCATGGCCGAGGGCAAGGTCCTGCCTTACCTCGACGTGCCGTTCCAGCACGCCGCACCGCGCATCCTGAAGCTGATGAAGCGCCCGGCGAACGCGGACGGCACGCTCGAGCGGGTGCGCGCCTGGCGCGCGGCTTGCCCGGAGCTCACGCTGCGCAGCACCTTCATCGTCGGCTTTCCAGGCGAAACCGAGGCGGAATTCGAGCAGCTGCTGGAATTTCTCGGAGAAGCGAAGCTCGACCGGGTCGGCTGCTTCACCTACTCGCCGGTCGAAGGCGCGGCGGCGAACTCGCTGCCCGATCCGGTCGCGGAGGAAGTGAAGCAGGAACGCCAGGCCCGGCTGATGACGCTGCAGGCGGGCATCAGCGCGGAGCGTCTGCGGGCCAAGCTTGGGCGCAGGCTGGTGGTGCTGGTCGACGAGGCCGGCCCCGAAGGGGCGGTCGCGCGCTCGAGCGCCGACGCACCGGAAATAGATGGCGTGGTGCGGATACGCGACGGCGCAAAGCTCGGACCCGGCGAATTCGCCGCGGTCATCGTGGAGGACGCGGACGAGCACGACCTGACGGCTCGTCTGGCGGCCTGATATCGAAGCAAGGAGGCGACATGGCGGCACGTGAAGTGGTGGTGGTATCCGGGGTGCGAACGGGCATCGGCGACTACGGCGGCTCGCTGAAGGACGTCGCGCCGACGCGCCTCGGCGCAACGGCGATCAAGGAGGCGGTGTCGCGCGCAAAGATCGAGCCCGCGAGCGTCGGGCACGTCGTGGTCGGCAGCGTCATTCACGGCGAGGCGCGCGACATGTACATGTCGCGCGTGGCGGGGATCGACGCCGGGCTGCCGGTGGGCACGCCCTGCCTGACCGTGAACCGGCTTTGCGGCAGCGGCCTGCAGGCGATCGTCTCGGCCGCGCAGCACATCCTGCTGGGGGACGTGGACGTCGCGGTCGGCGCGGGCGCCGAGAGCATGAGCCGGGCGGCCTATTTCCTGCCCGGCGCGCGCTGGGGCACCCGGATGGGCGACGGTCCGCTGGTGGACGCGATGACGGGCGCGCTGCACGATCCGTTCGGGCACGGCCACATGGGCGTCACCGCCGAGAACATCGCCGCCAAGTACGGCTTCACGCGCGAGCAGCAGGACGCCTTTTCGCTCGAGTCCCACAAGCGGGCGGCGAACGCCCTCGACAAGGGCTGGTTCAAAAGCCAGATCGTCCCGGTCGAGCTCAAGACGCGCAAAGGGGTGGAGCAGTTCACCGCCGACGAGCATGTCCGGCGCGACGCGAAGATCGAGGATATGAGCAGGCTCAAGGCCGTGTTCAGGAAGGACGGCACGGTCACCGCAGGCAACGCGTCCGGCCTGAACGACGCGGCCGCTGCGGTGGTGCTGATGGAGGCGCAGGCGGCTTCCAGGGCGGGCGCGCGGCCGATGGCGCGGCTGCTCGCCTACGCCCATGCCGGCGTCGAGCCGCAGCTGATGGGCCTGGGACCGATCCCGGCGGTGCGCAAGGTGTTCGAGAAGTCGGGGCTCAAGCCCGCCGACATGGACGTGATCGAGTCGAACGAGGCGTTCGCGGTGCAGGCCATGGCGGTGACCAAGGACCTGGGTCTCGACCCGGCGAAGGTGAATCCGAACGGCGGCGCGGTCGCGCTCGGGCACCCGATCGGCGCGACCGGCTGCATTCTGACCGTGAAGGCTCTATACGAGCTCGAGCGTACGCAAAAACGCTATGCGCTGGTGACGATGTGCATCGGCGGGGGACAGGGGATCGCCGCGATCTTCGAGCGGCTGGCCTAATCGTCCTCGATTTGCACGCCCTTCCAGAACGCGACGTGGCCCGCGATGTGCTCTGCCGCGGGCTTCGTGACAGGGTAGGTCCAGGCCGCGTCGCGGTTGACCTCGCCGTCCACGACCACGTCGTAGTAGCTGGCGGTTCCCTTCCAGGGACACACCGTATGCGTCTGCGATTCGCGCAGATAGCTGCGGTCGATCGTCTCGGGCGGGAAGTACACGTTGCCCTCGACGAGCTGTACCTGCTCGGGAGCCGCCTCGGCAAGGATGGCACCGTTCCACGTCGCTTTCGGCATGCTATAAGCATAGCCTAGCCGGAGCAGCTCGCGCAGCATGGCCAGCCGACCACATGGACCTCGTATCGGGCTTGCGCTCGGGTCGGGCGGCGCGCGCGGCTGGTCCCACATCGGCGTCATCCACGCGCTGCTGGACCTCGGCATCAGGCCGGACGTCGTGTGCGGCACCTCGATCGGCGCGCTGGTCGGCGCGGCCTACGCGGCGGGAGACCTGGAGCGGTTCGCGCACTGGGTGAGGGGGCTCGACCGCCGCGACGTGCTGAGGCTGATGGATGTCGCCTGGGGCGGCGGCCTCATCAGGGGGCGCCGCCTGTTCGACCTGTTCAGCGCCCAGATCGGAGAGCGGGATTTCGAGTCGCTTGGCATGCCCTGCGGGATGGTGGCCACCGACCTCGCCACCGGCCGCGAGATCTGGCTGCGCGACGGGTCGCTGCTCGAGGCCGTGCGCGCCTCGCTCGCGATGCCGGGGCTGTTCACGCCGGTGGAGCGAAACGGCATGCTGCTGGTCGACGGCGGGCTGGTGAATCCGGTGCCGGTGTCGATGTGCCGGGCGCTGGGCGCCGAGATGGTGATCGCGGTGGACCTGGGCTGGGCGAAGCTCGGGCGCTTCCGCCATCACCGCGGCGAGGCGCCGCAGGGGCTGCGCGCGCCGTCGTGGCTCGACCGGCTCACGCGGATGGTGCGGCGCGAAGAGGTGAGCGAGGCGGAGCAGCGGCGCAACGCGCCGTCGATTGTCGAGGCGATCCTGACGGGCATCGACATCATGCAGGTCCGGGTCGCGCGCAGCCGGCTCGCCGGCGACCCCGCCGAGGTGATGGTGACGCCGATGCTGCCCGATTTCGCCACCATGGACTTCCACCGCGCCGGGGAAGCGATCGAGGAGGGCCGCGCGGCGGTGGGACGCGCCGTACCGATGCTCGAACGGATGATGGAGACCTGAGATGGAAACTCGGAGGCTGGGCCGCAGCGGGCTCAAGGTGTCGGCGCTGTGCCTGGGCGCGATGATGTTCGGCGACCGTACCGGCGAGGCCGAGGCGGGAAGGATCGTCGCCTCGGCGCGCGACGCCGGCGTCAATTTCGTCGATACCGCGGACGCCTACGCGAAGGGCGAGTCGGAGCGCATGCTCGGGCGCCTGATCGCGGCGGACCGCGGGCGCTGGGTCGTCGCGACCAAGGTGGGCAACACCGGCGCCCCGCCGCCGGACGACGCCGACCTGTCGCGGCGCCACGTGATGCGCGCGATCGACGCCTCGCTCGGGCGCCTCGGCATGGACCACGTCGACCTGTACTACCTGCATCTGGAAGACCCCGGCACGCCGCTGGAGGAAACGGTGGCGGCGATGGGCGACCTGGTGCGCGGCGGCAAGATCCGCTACTGGGGCGTGTCCAACTTCCGCGCCTGGCGCATCGCCGAGATCGCGCTGCTCGCCGACCGGATGGGCGTGCCGCGTCCGGCGGTGTGCCAGCCCTACTACAACGCGGTCAACCGCATGCCGGAGGTCGAGGTACTGCCGGCCTGCGAGCATTTCGGCCTGGGGGTGGTGCCGTATTCGCCGCTCGCGCGCGGGGTGCTGACCGGGAAGTACCGGCCGGGCGAGGCACCGGCCGCGGAAACCCGCGCCGGACGCGGCGACAAGCGCATGATGCAGACCGAGTTCCGCGCCGAGTCGATCGAGATCGCGCAGAAGATCAAGGCGCACGCCGAGCGGCGCGGCATGAGCGCGGCCGATTTCGCCCTCAACTGGGTGCTCAACAGCGGCGCGGTGGCAAGCGTGCTCGCCGGGCCGCGCACGATGGAGCAGTGGCTCGGCTACCTCGGCGCGCTCGAGCGCGGCTTCACGGCGCAGGACGAGGCCCTGATCGACGCGCTGGTCGCGCCGGGACACCCGTCCACGCCCGGCTACACCGATCCCCGCTATCCGGTGACCGGCAGGCGGTCGCGCCTGCGCTAGACCTGCGCGGCGGGTTCCGCGGCCGGCGCCGGGCTCGCCTGCTCCACGTGCTTGCTGGCGAGCAGCATGTACATCGCCGGCACCACGAACAGGGTGAACAGGGTACCGATCGCGATGCCCGAGGCGATCACGAGCCCCATGTTGAAGCGGCTCACCGCGCCCGCGCCGCTCGCGGTGATGAGCGGCATCACGCCGAGCACCATCGCCGCGGTCGTCATCAGGATCGGGCGCAGCCGAATCCCGGCCGCCATCTCGATCGCGTGGCGCTTGTCGTGGCCCTCGCGGCGCAGGTTGTTGGCGAACTCGACGATCAGGATGCCGTGCTTGCTGATCAGCCCGATCAGCGTCACAAGCCCGACCTCGGTATAGATGTTCAGGCTCGCGCCGCCCACCCCGAGATTGATGAAGATCAGGGCACCGCAGATCGACATCGGCACCGACACCAGGATGATCACCGGATCGCGGAAGCTCTCGAACAGCGCCGCCAAAGTGAGGTAAATGATGATCAGCGCGAAAAAGAACGTCACCACCAGCGCGCTCGATTCCTGCACGAACTGTCGCGACTGGCCCGAATAGTCCACCGAGTAGCCTGCAGGCAGCGTGGTCTTAGCGAGGTTCTGCAGGTAGGCGAGCGCCTCGCCCTGCGAGACGCCCGGAAACGGCACACCCTGGATGGTCGCCGAGTTCTGCTGCTGGAAGTGGTTCAGCGACTGCGGCACGACCTTGGTCTCGATGTGCGCAATCGTCGACAGGGGGACCATGTCGCCGCTCGCGGTGCGCAGGTAGTAGTTGCGCAGCTGGTCGGCGTTCAGGCGATCGGCCTGCTGCACCTGCGGGATCACCTTGTAGGAACGGTCGTAGAGGCTGAAGTAATTGACGTAGCCGCCGCCGACCATGGCCGAGAGCGCGCCGCCGACGTCGCTCATCGACAGCCCCAGCTGCGCCGCCAGCTCGCGGTCGATCACGACCGTCGACTGGGGCTGGTCGAACTTGAGATCGCTATCGATGAAGATGAAGAGCCCGCTTTGCTGCGCCGTACGCAGGAACTTCTGCGCAACCCGATCCAGGCGCTCGAACGGCTCGGTGGTCTGGATCACGAACTCGACCGGCAGGCCGCGCGCGCCCGGAAGCGGCGGCGGCTGGAACATCACCGTCTTCAGCCCGGCGATCCGGTTCACGTCCTGCTGCACGATCGGCTGCAGCTGCGCCGCGGTCTTCTTGCGCTCGTCCCAGGGCTTGAGCACCATGCCCGCGATCGTGATGCCGGGCACGTCGAGCTGGAACACGTGGTCGGTTTCGGGGTGGGCGGCGAATTTCTCGTAGATCTGATGTGTGTAGAGCTGCCGCTGCGCCAGCGTCGAGTCGGGCGCTGCCGAGGAGGAGGCGATCAGCACGCCCTGGTCCTCCTGCGGCGCGAGCTCGGACTTGGCGCCGGCGTACAGGAAATAGATGCTGCCGAGGACGATCAGCGCGAATACAGCCGTGACCGGCAGGTAGTTCAGCGTGCGGTGAAGAAGCGATTCGTAGCGCCGGTGCAGCGCGTCGAAGGCGCGGTCGAGCCAGATCACGAGGTGGGCCTGCCAGCCGCGGCCCGCCGGATCGTGCGGCTTGAGCAGTCGGGAGCACATCATGGGCGAGAGCGTGAGCGCGAGCACGGCCGAGATCGTCACCGCGCCGACCAGGCTGAAGGCGAACTCGGTGAACAGCGCGCCGGTGAGGCCGCTGAGGAAGCCGATCGGCACGTACACGGCGATCAGCACTGCCGTCATGGCGAGAATCGGGTTGGCGAGCTCGCGGGCGGCGACGACCGCGGCGTCCATCGGCTTCATCCCGTCCTCGAGATGGCGGTTGACGTTCTCGACCACGATGATCGCGTCGTCCACCACCAGCCCGATCGCCAGCACCAGGGCGAGCAGGGTGAGCAGGTTGATGCTGAAGCCGAGCGCGAGCATCACCGTGAAGGTGCTCACCAGCGAGAGCGGAATCGCGATGGTCGGAATGATTACCGAGCGGACCGAGCCGAGGAAGGCGAACACCACCAGCGTGACGATGATCAGCGCCTCGGCGATCGTCTTCACTACCTCCCTGATCGAGGCGTTCACGAACTTGGTCGAGTCGTAGACGATGCGCCCGTCCAGGCCCTGCGGCAGCTGGGCCTGGACCGCGGGAAAGGCGTCGCGCACCCGCTTGATCACCTCGAGCAGGTTCGCCGAGGGGGCGACCTGGATCCCGATGTAGACCGCCTGCTTGCCGTCGAAGCCGACCGAGGTGTCGTAGTTTTCCGCGCCGAGCGTCACGTTGGCGACGTCCTCGAGCCGCACGATGGCGCCGTTCTTCTGCTTGACGACAAGTCGCCTGAACTCGTCCAGCGAATGCAGGCTGGTCGAGGCCGTGAGGTTGACCTGAACCATCTGTCCCTTGGTGCTGCCGACCGCGGAGAGAAAGTCGTTGGCGGCGAGCGCCTGGCGCACGTCGGTCGCGGTCAGGCCATAGGCGGCGAGCTTGTTGGGATCGAGCCAGGCGCGCAGCGCGAACAGCTTCTCGCCGATGATCTCGGCGGTCTGCACGCCCTCGACGGCCTGCAGCTGCGGCTGAACCACGCGAACCAGGTAATCGGTGATCTTGTTCGCCGGCAGGACCTCGCTCGCGAAGCCGATGTACATCGCGTCGATCGTCTGTCCGACTTTGACCGTCAGCGTCGGCTGCTGCGCGCCCTGCGGCAGCTGGCTCAGCACCGCGTTCACCTTGGTGTTGATCTCCGTAAGCGCCTTGTCGGGGTCGTAGTTGAGCCGCAGGTTGGCGGTGATCGTGCTCACGCTCTGGCGGCTGGTCGAGGTCATGTAGTCGATGCCGTTCGCCTGGGCGATCGAGTTCTCGAGCGGCGCCGTGATGAATCCCGCCACCAGAGCGGGGTCGGCGCCCACGTAGGTGGTGGTCACGGTGACGACTGCGTTCTCGGTCCGGGGGTACTGCAATACCGGCAGCAACTGCACCGAGCGCAGGCCGAGCACCAGCAGCAGCAGGCTCACCACGGTGGCGAGCACCGGGCGGCGGATGAAGATGTCGGTAAACTTCATCGGCGTGCGGCCTCTACTCGTTGTGCTCGATCTTCGGCGCCGCCTCGTCGGACGGCTGTACGCTGTTGTCGACGATCACCGGCACGCCGTTGCGCAGCTTGAGCTGTCCGGCGGTCACCACCGTCTCGCCTTCCTTGACCCCGGAAAGCACCGTGATCTGATCGCCCCGGGTCTCGCCGGTCGTCACGAAGCGCTGTGCGGCGACGAGCTTGGGCTTGCCGTCCGGGCCCGTGCCCTTCTGCTCGACCAGGAACACGGTGTTGCCGTAGGGGTTGAAGGTGATGGCGGTCTGCGGCAGCGTCAGGCGGCGCTCGGTGGTGCCGGTGTCCACCGTGACGGAAACGAACATCCCCGGCAGCAGGTGATGCGCGGGATTGTGCAGCGACGCCCGGACCACGACGTTGCGCGTCGACGGATCGATCTTGGCGTCGATCGCCTCGATCTTTCCTTCGAAGCGTTCTTTCGGCAGGGCGTTGGCGGTGGCGTTCACCGCGAGGCCGGGGCGGAGGCGCCCCAGCTCGCTTTGCGGCACGTTGAAATCGACATACATCGGGTCGAGCGCCTGCAGCGTCACCAGCTTGGTGCCGGGCGCGACGTACTGCCCGAGATCGACCGCGCGGATGCCGAGCCGCCCGGCGAAGGGCGCGCGCAGGTTCTTCTTGTCGACCAGCGCCTGCTGCTGGGCGACGCGCGCCTTGGCGATCTTGAGGTTGGCGGCGTCGGCGTCGACCACCGCCTGGCTGACCGCCTGCACCTTGAGCTGGCCAAGGTCCCTGCGGTAGTTGACCGCGGCGAGCTCGGCCGCCGCCTTGAGCGAATCGAGCTGGGCGACGTCGGCGGCGTCGTTCAGCTGCACCAGCGGCGCGCCCGCCTTGACGTCCTCTCCCGAATGGAAATGGATGGCCGAGATCACGCCGCCGACTTCCGGCGCGAGGTCGGCGCCGTGCATCGCGCGCAGCGTGCCGACGGCGCTGAGCTCGGGCTGCCATTCCTGGTAGGCGGCCTTGGTCGTCGACACGGTCTGCGCCGGGACTCCGCGCGAGGCCAGGAACTTCTTGATCATGTGCGCCTTGATCGCCTGCCAGGCGAAGATGCCCCCGAAGATCACGCCGGCGATCAACAGCATGATGACCATGCGCTTTTTCATCGATTACCACTCCCTGCAGTGTCGGATTTGGGCGCCAGCGCCGCGGCGTTGCGCCACCAGCCGCCGCCCAGCGCCTGAAAGAGGGCCGCGGTGTCGGCGTAGCGCGCGGCCTGGACCTGGACCAGCGCGATGCGGCTGCGCTGGTATTGCTGCTCGGCGTTCAGCAATTCGAGATAATTCGCGGCGCCGAGCTCGAACTGGCTGCGCGAGAGCTCATAGCTGTCGCGCGATGCGGCTTCCGCCTCGGCCTGGGCCTTGAGGGCCTGCGCGTCGCTCTCGAGCGCGCGCAGCGCGTCGGCCACGTTGCGGAACGCGCCGAGCACGGTCTGGCGGTACTGCGCGAGCGACTGGTCGTAGGCGGCGATCGCCGCGCGCCGCTGCGCCTTGAGCGCGCCGCCATGGAAGATCGGCTGCAGCAGGCCCGCGCCGACGTTCCAGATCATGTTATCGGCCTTGAACAGGTCGCCCGCCTTGTTCGCGACCGTTCCATAGGAGCCGCTGAGCGTGATCTGGGGGTACTCGGCCGCGGTCGCGACCCCGATCTGCGCGCTGGCCTGGTGCAGCAGCGCCTCGGCGGCCTGGATGTCGGGGCGCTGGCGCACCAGCGCGGACGGCAGGCTGACCGGCAGCTCGCGCGGCAGCTCGAGCCCGGAAAGCTCGAACCGCGGCAGCCGGGCGGTGGCCGGCGTCTCGCCCAGCAGCGCGGCGAGCGCGTTGCGCGTCTGCGCCAGGGCCTTTTCCAGCGGCGGCAGCGCGGCGCGCGTTTGCGCGAGCTGGGCACGCTGGGCGAGGACCTGGACGCGCGATATCGCGCCCAGCGCGAGCTGCTTCTCCAGCAGGCCGAGCGAGCTCTGCTGGGCGGTGATGATGTCGTTCGTGGCGCCGATCTGCGCCCGCAACGAGGCTTCGCCGATCGCCGTCGTCACGATGTTCGAGGTGAGCGTGAGGTAGGTCGCCGCGATCTGGTAGCGCTGGTAATCGACCTGCGCCTGGAGCCGCTCGAGCTCGCGCCGCGCGCCGCCCGACGCGTCGATCTGGTAGGACACGTTCACCGAGGCGTTGTAGAGGTTGAATACCGGGATCCGCAAATTGGGCTGGTTCTGCTGAGCCCCCGAGATCCGCTGCCGCGTGACGCCCGCCTTCGCATCCACGCTCGGGTAGAGCACGGAAGTGGCGGCCCTGAGGTTCTCCTCCGAGACGCGCAGCGCCGCCTGCGCCGCCTCGAGGCTCGGGCTGTTCGCGAGGGCCGTCCGGATCAGCTGGTCGAGCTCGGTGGAGCGGTACACCCGCCACCATTCGGCCGGAATCTCGCGCCCGTAGTCGAACTGCTGCGCGGCGCCCGCGGCGACTGGCGCGGAGACAGTCTTCGACGCCGCGGGGGCGGCGCCGTAGCCCGCGCCCTGGGCCAGCTCTGGACGCTGGAAATCCGGCCCGACCGCGCAGGCCGCCAGCGTCAGGCTGCTCGCGAGCAGCGCGGCAAGCCGGGTCGCGCGCGCGCTCACGCGCCGCCTTCCTGTCCGGACTGGGGCTCGAGACCGCCCATCAGCGCGTCGACCATGTCGCGCACGCCGTGCTTGAGCGGCGAGGTATGACAGCTGAAGTGCTCGCGCATCGAAGCCTGAAAGCAGCCGGCGAGCAGCAGCTCGGCCGCCGCGCGTGCGTTCGCGCCCGGGGCCACCCGCCCGAGGCGCTGTTCGGCCTCCAGGTAGGCCCCGAGCGCCGCCCCGGACTCGCCCGGGCCGAGGTTCTGCTTGTCGAGGATCTGGCGTATCCGGAGCAGCAGCGAGCGGTCCGAATAGAGCGAGCAGACCATGGGAGCGACCCGAAGATGAAACTCGAGCGCGGCGCGCGCCACCTGCTCGAGGTTCGCCCGCACGCTGCGCTTGCCGACCTGCAGCGCCAGGCTGTCCACTACCTGCTTGAATTCGGACATGCCGGCCTGAATCACGGCCAGCAGCAGCCCGGCCTTGTCGGCGAAGTGGTGATAGAGCGCGCCTTCGGCGACGCCCGCCGCGCGCGCGATGTCGCGCGTGCTGGTGCGCGCCAGGCCGCGCTCGCACATCAGGCGCGTCGTGGCGGCGATGAGGCGCTCGCGCGTGCTCAGCGCGGCGGACTCGGCACGGGTGGGAGGGCGGACCATGGGATTGAGCAAGTGCTCAGGAATTCTGAGCGATCGCTCAAGCCCAGTCAAGCCCGTCCGCTTGCTAGACTGCCCGGATGGGGCTCTCTCCCGCCATCATGCTCGCCGTGCTGGGCGGCGCCGTCCTGCACGCGGGCTGGAACGCGCTGTTCAAGTCGAGCCCCGACAAGGGGCTCGAGAACGTCGCCCTGGCGCTCGGCCGGGGGGCGCTCGCGCTCGCCTGCGTGCCCTGGCTGCCCCTGCCCGCGCCGGCGTCTTGTCCCTGGATCGGCGCCTCGGTCGTGGTGCACGTCGCGTACTTCTGGGCCCTGGCGGGCGCGTACCGCTGGGGGGATCTCTCGTTTGCCTACCCGGTCATGCGCGGCGGCGCCCCCGTGCTGGTCGCGCTGGCAAGCGTCGTCGTCTTCGGTGAGGCGCTTACCGCGACCCAGAGCGCCGCGGTCGCCCTGATTTGCGCCGGGATCCTGGCCTTTGCCGTCGCACCGCGCCGCGACGCCCCGGGCGGGCAGCGCGCGCTGCTGTTCGCCGGCGGCAACGCGGTGGTGATTGCCACCTATACGCTGATCGATGCGCACGGCGTGCGCGTCTCGGGCGCGGCGGTGAGCTACGCGATGTGGTTCTTCGTCCTGAACAGCGCGGTGCAGATCGCGCTCGGCGTCGCTGCCAGGGGCCGCGAGCTGCCCGGCTACCTGCGCCGCCATTGGATGCGGGCCGCGCTCGGCGGCGCCTTTACCCTGGGCTCGTACAGCATCGCCCTGTGGGCGATGAGCCGGGCGCCGGTCGCCCTGGTTGCCGCGTTGAGGGAAACCTCGGTGGTTTTCGCCGCCGCGCTGGGGGCGCTGTTTCTCGGCGAGCGCCTCACGCTGCGGCGCGCCGGCGCCACCGCGGCGGTGCTCGCCGGCCTGGTGGTGCTGCGTCTCTAACTACGGGGACCCGGCTCGAGATTGCCGTTGACGAGGCGCACGTGATCGCCCTCCCGCCAGGGCGGCTGCTGCGCGAGCGTCACGACCTGCTCGCGGCCGCTTTCGAGGCGCACCGTAACCTGCCACTGCGTGATGGTCTTCTGCTTCTTCTCGATCGCGTTGCCGGCGATCGCGCCGCCGACGGCGCCAACGATGGTCGCCAGCGTCTTGCCTCTGCCACCGCCGACCTCGTGACCGGCGACCGCGCCGATAAGACCGCCGGCCGCTGCGCCCACGCCCGATCCTTTGCCCTTGATTTGCACCGCGCGCACCGCCTCGATGACCCCGCAGTCGGGGCACGGCGGCTTGGCGGACGCGACCTCGACATGCCTGGGCGCGGGCTCGGCGCGCTTGCGCGCCGCCACGTGGCGCACCACCCGGCGGTGCGGCGGCTTTGCCTTGTGCGGCTCGGCGGCGGCAGTCGGCGCCGGCGCCGCTGCGGGCGCCTGCGTAGCTTCGGTTGCGCCCCTGCTTCCCGGCAGCACGCCGGTAAACGCGGCCACGCCCACTGCCGATAGCACGATCACCGCGCCGGCGGCGGTCGCAACCAGAGGATGAAGCTTCTTGAGCGGGTTCATGGGTCGATCCTCCTGCTGCCCAAGCGGCAGCTGTGCGGTAGACCCGACTCTAGCGCGATGGTTCCGCGGCGGCGCGTGAATCCGTCACGCTTCCGGGCGCATGTGCGGGAACAGGATCACGTCGCGGATCGACGGGCTGTCGGTGAGCAGCATGACCAGGCGGTCGATTCCGATTCCCGCGCCCGAGGTGGGGGGAAGGCCGTATTCGAGCGCCCGGACGTAGTCGGCGTCGTAGTACATCGCTTCCTGGTCGCCTGCGTCCTTCTTCTTCGCCTGCTCCAGAAAGCGCTCGGCCTGGTCCTCGGGGTCGTTCAGCTCGGAGAAGCCGTTCGCGATCTCCTTCGCGTCGATGAACAGCTCGAAGCGCTCCGTGATCTCCGGGTCGGCGTCGGAGCGGCGCGCGAGCGGAGACACTTCCGCGGGATAGTCCAGGATGAAAGTCGGCTCGATGAGCTGCTTTTCCACCAGTGTCTCGAACAGCAGCAG
>Ga0210077_1000404_pt1 | contig 16753 bp, 17 predicted proteins | sample RushMan_CattailN_5_FD_185556 | JGI IMG/M metagenome (GOLD analysis project Ga0210077, IMG submission 185556) | Wetland microbial communities from San Francisco Bay, California, USA, that impact long-term carbon sequestration -... | ecosystem: Environmental > Aquatic > Marine > Wetlands ... | reverse complement strand
GCTGCTGAAAGCTTCAATTTACAATCTATTCATGAAAATGAACTTGAGCTAACCCCTAAATCAGAAAGCAATCGGAAACGGCTCAAAACCCACTTCAAAAATAAACTTCAGTCATTCAACACAGCAGTGTATTCTGCTGATAGTTTGAAGTATGCTTCTGCTTCTTCTATTGCCGTTTTCTTGTCTTGGCTGCTTATGTTGGGGTCTTTGAGTTTGAAGCTGACGACTTTTCCCCGCACGTAGGCTCGGTAGCACTTGTAGAAGGGAAGAAGCCTCGTTAACCCTTGGTCTCCAGAATACTCAATATACCTCTTGACCAAGAAGTCTGATAGGTCTGCTCGTTTTTTGAAGTCTAAGTCCATGGCAAGGAAAGCTATGTCTGAGGCAACGTCGGAGTACCTGAACCTCTCGTTGAATTCTATCGCGTCGAAAATGTAGATTCCGTTTGTTACGAAAATGTTGCCCGAGTGTATGTCGCCATGGCAATCTCTGACTCTGCCCTGCGCCGCTCTCTTCTCGAAAACCGCCTTGTTTTGCTTCATGAAGTTGTTGATTTTGCCGCGGATTGATTCAAACTCTTCCTTGGATATGGTTTTGCCGATGAACTCTTCAGTTTGGTCGTAGTTTTCTTTCCAATTAGTTTCTATCGTCGGTAGCGAACCGAACTCGCTTATCCTGCTGTCGGTTTCCGCTTTTGAATGGAATTCAGCGATGATTTTCGCTATCCTGTCAACAAGCTTGTCGTCCACGGCGTTTACTTCGAGGAGCTTGCTGAGCATTTTCTCCTGAGGTATTCGCTTCATCTTCACGGCGTACTCAACGGTTTCTCCTTCGCCTTTTATCTTGATTTTGTCTGCCTTGTTGATTGGAACAACCTCAACGTACATGTCTCCGCACAGGCGCCTGTTGAGTTCTAGCTCTTTTTCGCAGTAGAAACGTCTTTTTTCCAATGAGGTGAAGTCTAGGAATCCCATGTTTACAGCTTTCTTGACCTTGTATGCGAAGCTTCTGGTGAGGAACACGAAAGATATGTGGGTCTGCACCAACTCGATGGTGCCCGGGTCTTCATCGTAGGCTTCAGGCGTCATTAGAGCCTCCACGACTTGTTTTTGAATAGTCATCAGGTCTTCATCCTTTTTCGGTCTTGCAGCTTTGGTGTTAACAAAAATTCTATGCGGCATATAGGATTATCTGTTTAGGTGGGGTCTCTGACATATTCCGATGTCGGAATGAAGGTATAAATACAGATTCAACCTCAATATTATGTGGTGGCAAAATGGAAATCGAGACAGTCGAAGACCTCAAGAAGGCTCTAAAAGACTACGGTTATTCTGATAAGGCAGCGACGGAAATTCTGAAATGGTATAACGTGGACCACTCCCATAACCATTGTAAGTCAATTGAAAAAAAGGAAATCTTCTCCAACTTTGCCTAATCCTGTTAGTGGGCAGCTTGTTACTTCTTGATGTAGTTTAATACGGCGTCTGCTTGTTCCTTTGATATTCTCTGAGCCTTATGTAAGGCTTTGACTACGTCGGAAATCCGTGCGAGCGCGTGAACCGTGTAGCCTATTTTTTCGAGGTTTTCTCTGCCTCCCTGCTCCCTGTCCACGACCACCATCAGGTGCTTGACTTCAGCTCCGAGTTCCATTAGCGGCTTTATCCCCTCCACTTTGGACAATCCCTCGCTGATTACGTCATCGAAAAACAGTACGCGGTCGCCTTTGGCGACTTCTGCACCGGCAATCCTGCCCGTTACGCCGTACGCTTTCGCTTCCTTTCGCACCACGATACAGGGCAAACCAACCTTGCAGGCGATGCTGGGCAGCATCAACGCGCCTTTCAACTCAATGGAGGCGAGTTTGTCGATTCGTTCGGAAACTCTGATTTGCCTGATGGCGTCAGCCGCGGTTTCGGCGATGCTGCACAACGCTTTCGGCGTCGAAAGCAAGCGTGCAAGGTCGATGTAGTATGGGCTTAATGCTCCTGACTTGATTTTGAAGGTGCCGAATTTCAGGCATCCAGACACGTACAGGGCGTCAGCGACTTTCTCTGTTGAGCCAGACATTTTTCAGGTTCCCTGATGAGAATGAACGGTGACGGATTTAACCCTTTACGCAACCTATTTTATAGCTTCTCGGAAGAGTTCCCCTTCCTTATATGATGAAAAGACAGGCGGAATTACATAAAAATTAAGAAGTTAATATCGCATTTGTTCGTTGTTCAGAAACCTATTCCTGCGCTGCCGCTTTACTCCTTGGTTTTGCTCTGTTATAGTTGAAGTATTGCATTTTTTGCAAGACCTCCGCAAATTTCACTTTAGGGTAAACGTTTAAATCTGGAATATTACCATTTTTCTAGCGAAGTGAAAGCGAAAGCCAGTGCCCTAATATGGTGATATCCAATGATTTTTTAGCTACAATGGCTTGGGATGTAGCTGTGAGCGGGGTTCTTCTGGCTGTCGGCGCGATTAAACTTTACTATCACTCATCCACAGCCTCAATCGACGAGAAGGACAGCAAATTGCAGATGGGGTTCGCTGCTGCAATAGGGGCATGTGGATTTTATCTGTTCATCGCAGGCGCAGACATCAGTTTCACGTGGCCTTTTACGCTATCAGGAGGGGTCTACAACGTTTTGTTTGGCGGAATTGCAACATTAGGCGGACTGTTGCTTTTGGCAGTTTCCCTTGCCTTGTTTCTAAAAGCTGACCTGCGCCCTGCCTCTTACTTCGCAGCGGTCGTGGGACTGTACTCGGTGATAGATGCCTACGCTATAATACATTATGGTCTTACCAACGCGCCCCTGCTTGCCGCGTTGGGATATCTTTCCTTTGCTGCTCCAGCGTTTTTATCCGTTCCCGCAACTCACTCAGAAAACAAATTGTGGAGATGGCTATTCGTGTTGTTCGCTATCTTGTTTGCGGCTGCATGGATGTATCAAGCAGCCAACTTCACATTGGACCACCTTGTACCCTCTTGATGGCTGAAGGTTACATATCTGAAAAACGATTACTAACTGCTTGTTTCTTTGACAATCTGGCATAACTTGTTCTTTGTTTGCTGTTACGTTTGGTATGTATGTTGGGTTCATAAATCAGATATATCGCGGATAATAATCGTAAGCAATTCCACGCGTACGTAAGTGGCTGTTCCATGGTTAGTCAACGCAAACGAATCTTGTGCATCGTGGCCATCGTGTTAGTGATGATTATTTCTTGCTTCTGCGCGACTGCTGCCGCGTCGATAACGCCGCCCACTGCTCCTGTTCGTTTAATATTTATCCATCATTCGTGTGGCTCCAACTGGTTAAGCGACGGCAACGGAGGCTTAGGCATTGCCTTGCGCGACAACAATTACTTTGTAAGCGACACAAACTACGATTGGGGTCCAGACAGCATCGGAAGCAGCAGCGACATCGGACACTGGTGGTCATGGTTCCGCGGTCCCGACAGCGTCACCTACCTCAGCGCGCTTTACGCTGAAAACGAAACGCACTCCTCCTATTCCCGCATGCCAGGCAGCGTGGGCGGCGAAAACCAGATTATCATGTTCAAATCCTGCTTCCCAAACTCTGCCTTAAAAGGAAACGTAAGTGACCCTGTGCCGCCGATTGACAGCAACCCCCTGCGCGGACAAGGCAGCGGTTCACAGTACCACACGGTTGCCAACGCCAAGGGCATCTACATAGACCTGCTGGAGTACTTCAAGACCCAGCCAGACAAGCTGTTTGTGGTGGTGACTGCGCCGCCGTTAAGAGACGCCACATACGCTGACAACGCCCGCGCCTTCAACAACTGGCTCGTGAACGATTGGCTGTCAGGCTACACCGTTGGCAACGTGATGGTATTCGACTTCTACAACGTGCTGACCACGAACGGCGGGGACGCAAACACCAACGATTTGGGTTTAGCAGCAGGCAATCACCATCGCTGGTGGAACGACCAAGTTCAGCACAAAACCGACGGAGATGACGATGCGAACCCGAATGTTCTGGAGTATCCAACTGGCGATGACCATCCGAGCGCGGCTGGAAACCAGAAAGCCACCGCTGAATTCGTAGCGCTTCTAAACAACGCTTGGAGCAATCTTGATCCTGTACCAATCCCGGAGTTTTACGGGCTTGTGGTTCTCTCCGTTTTCATGATTTCCGCATTGGCTGCGGTTTTTTTAAGCAAAGGTAAAATTCAAGTCACTTCTGCTTTCAGATAAGCCTCAATGGCCTCTTTAATGCGCGACATTAATCTGTCAAGGGTTTTGGCTTGAGTATGGCAGCCTGGAAGCTCGGGCACAGAAGCTACATAGTATCCTGCCTCGTCTTTCTCAACCACAACCGCGAACTTCAACCACATCATCCCTATACGACCATAAACAAACAGTCACTAAAAGGTTGCTCCCGCAGAACATTCATTGAGAATATATGGAAGTTGATGTTAGCTTAAGCCTAAAGCTTTCTGGATGCGTCAAATCCCAAGTTTTCCTTCACAAATTGCACATCCTTTTTTAGACCGTGAAGCCCCGTTATATCATATTCAATCTGGGTTTGGTACCGTAGAATGCTAAACGTTATGGCTTTCATGAAAAAACATGAAGACGCAATATTGAAGTTGCTGCCGTTGCTGGCTTTTGCCGTGCCGCTTTTGTGGCTGTACTTTTTGGACGCGGCGTCGTTTGAGGCGATGTGGAAGGGCAGGACGTTCCAGCTTTTCTTCATATGGCTAATCGCGTTGGAGCTGATTCTGGACTGGGAAAAAATCAAGCCCAACCCAGTCGCCAAGCCCGTTTCAGCCCGTGCACTCGCGCTAGCCGTGGCGCTGCTGCTTCCTACAATGTACCTGGTAATCTCAAACTATCTCGGATTGAACGTGGCAATTGCTGCGGCGTCCGAGCAGAGCGGCGTCTTCTTCTCCAGCTACATGCCGCTTGCCATCGAATACCTCGTCTTCGCTGTGCTCTTCTGTCTGACGGTTTTCTTGGCTTTCGGTAAGAAAGGGTTAACCGGCTTCTCGGTTCCAGCGTTCTTCCTTGGCATGGTAGGCGCCATATACGCCATAGACAACATCTACCCATACGGAACCTTCGCCCCATTCCAGCTTTTCGTGCCAACCACCGCCACCCTCGCCGCAAACGTCCTCAGCCTCATGGGCTACAATACGGTCTACACGGTTCAAACGCTTGCGGGCTCCGGCACCATGCCCTACCTGACCGCCACCGACCCTAGTAACCCTGCTAGAACCGCCACGTTCGCCATCGCTTGGCCCTGCGCAGGCATCGAAAGCTTCCTCATCTTCACAGTCGTGGCTCTCCTGTTCCTTAAGCGCATTCCCATGAGCCTGAAAGCCAAGGTCGGCTACTTCGCCTTCGGCGCCCTCGTCACCTACTTCATAAATGTTCTGCGCATCGTGAATATATTTGTCATCGGCATGGACAACGGCGTGAACTCTGAGGCCGTTAAGTTGTTTCACAGCTATTACGGGCCGCTTTACGCCATTGCTTGGATTGCCATGTACCCGCTGTTAATTTTGGGAACCCAGAGTCTCATAAGCCGATTTAGGAAACCTCGACCAGCACAGCCAAACCCTGCTTGACCAAAAGCTTGGCGTTCTCCACTGGCACCGAAGCCACATCCTCAACCAAAAAAGGACCATATGCTTTCATGTCCCCGCCTATTATGGCTGGAACAGGCTTCACGAACCTGAGAGTGACGCGTTTATGCGGCGCCTCTACTTCGGCGTGTGTGATTTGTCCCTGCAAAAGTCCTTTGGCAAACTGCTGGTACGCCTCCGCGAAGGGAACAAACCCCGAGAACACCTGCGCTTCTTCAGCCGCCAGCAAGTCTTCAGGCACTTTTCCGCTCTCCGTCACAAGCTGGACCAGCTTCCTGTACCGCGCCCAGAGCAGTTCTTCAACCATGCGCCTAACATGCTCCTCCTCATGCTCCAGCAGCGCCGCTCTCATCGTTTTCTTGTCCATCATTCGGCTTTCTCCTTCCAGTCGGCGCAGGTACTCCGCAATCCGCACGTAAAAGTCAGATGGCAAGCAGGAAAGCTCAGCGCCTCCTATCTCGCTTCGCCAAGCCGCGTAAAGCTCATTGTACATGCTCACTTCTCAGCTACCTCCGCTCTGCCCTTGCAGATAAGCAGCACAGCCGCAGCCGTCGGCAACTCAATTACTTCGTTTCTGTACGGTCCGAACTCTTTTCCCTCCAGCCTGAACTCTGGCGCGTCAGAGACAGACACTTTCGCGGTGCCCTCTTTAAAAGCTACTGCCTCCACAAACGGGTCGAAGCTTTCCAACCGTTCGGCGGGAAACTCAATCTTCAGCAGTCCCGTTTTGCCGTGCAGGGTGCCGTCCATCCTGATTAGGCGGTGCAGGTCTGTGGTGACTACAGTGTCGATTTTCGCCGACTCCTGCTCTTTCACGTAGCGGGCGATTCTACGCCATGTCTCAACGCTGACGCCTTTTACGCTGTCCCACCTGCCCTCCTCCAAGCAACGGCTGAGCACGGCCTCCTTGTTCTGCAGCAACGCGTAGCTTCGGATGCCCACCGCTTTCAGGTCATCCTTAGTAGCGTTCAAGATGAATTTTCGCATTCCCTCTTTCAGGCGCCTGTTCCACCCGAAATCGTGAAGGTTGAAACCACGTGAAACCCGCCGCTGCTTTTTGCCCCGAGTTTTCTGTGGTGCCTCATCATCCAGCAATGCCAAGCCCAGCCCGGAGACGTAGTCGACTATTTCTTTGCGCGCCATGGCGTCAAGCTCCCGCACAGCTTCTCCCTCCACTTGTACGTGGTATCCACGATGACCGGAAAAGAACACGCGAATCTCCTCGGGTGCAAAGCCAAAATCCTTCTCCAGCATGTCAACCAGCTTAACGGTTTCTTCCTTCGCCGAGCCCAAACATCGTTCACAAGGCCAACTTTTGGTGTTGAATTTCACTCCTTCGCAGACCGGGCAGGTTTCTGGCGTGATTCCTTTCCCTGTGAAGCTGCACTCGCTGTTGGCGCAGGTCCATTCGTCATGTATCTTGTTGCAGGAGGTGGGGATGTGGTCGGCGTCAATGTCGAAGACCAAGTCGGCGCCGAGCCAGCCTTTCTTGTCCATCTCAAAAGTCGGGTTCTCGTAGTAAGCACATGAGTGGTAAACGTCTGAGGGCACGGTTTCGCCGAGGAACCGTTTGAAGGTTTTGATGTTTGTGAAGCTTTTGTGCCTGAGCATGGCGCGCTCTTTCAAGAGGAGGAAGCCGAATTCTCGCCGGTCCATCGATGTGGGCGCGGGAACACTGAGGGTGCTGTTGCTGTAGTAGTCGGCGAATTTTTCATAAATGAACTCGCGTGAAGCCACAGCCCTCCGTCCTCCGCATGTGTGTAATGATTTAGCGTCGCCAGATTTAACATTAACCTCAAACGCTGCCTCTCATCAATGCTTGTGCTTAATTGCTGTTAGAAACTGCCAAAAGCATTGAATGCAAGTGTTTCACGCGGTTCTTCCACGCAGCAGCGTCTTCAACGTATATGACAAGTAACTCCAGACCTCCGCCAGCGAAAGCTTTGATTTTCCGCGTTTTCTGTTAACGAACAAAATAGGTGTTTCTTTGACTCTGAAACCTCTTGAGAGGGCTTGCCTCACGGTTTCGATTTGAATCTCGTAGGTTTGGCTGTGCAGGCTGCCGACGGCTAATTTCAGGAAGTCTGTGGAGTAGCATCGGAAGCCGCTTGTGCAGTCGTGGAGCTTCAAGCCTATGATGGATTTAGCCACCAGGTTCGCGGTGCGGCTGACTATTTTTCTGGTAATTGGCCATCCCTCGGTTCCGCCGCCTTGGCAGTATCTGCTTCCGATGACGATGCCGCATCCGCTCCTCGCCGCGGACAGGAGTTGCGGTATGACTTGGGGGTTATGCGAGTAATCTGCGTCCATAGCCACCACGTACTTGGGCGGGTGTTTCAAAGACAAGAACATTTTGAAGCCGTCTGTTATGGCGGTTCCCAACCCGCGTTTTCTGGGTCTGGTGCAGAGGAGAATGTTGCCGTATTTCTTCTGCTTGTTCTGCACGTTTTCTGCGGTTGCGTCGGGGCTGGAGTCATCTACGACAAGTATGGAGGTGTTTAACGGGAGGTTTTTGATTTCATCTATCAATTTGGCTATGTTTTCGGCTTCTCGATAAGTGGGGAGAATCACGCCGACTTCCGCGTAGCCCAAGCTGCCAGTTAACTTATAAGACATCAAACCCACTATTCATATGCAGTTCTGGTAAACTTATAAAGTTTCGTTAAGCAGGCAAGCGCGGAATCATTTTTTAGGTTGCGGCTCGCTCGCTCTCTGTCTGAGTTTAATCCGATAGTACGTCAACGGATGATGCACTCTGCGGCATAAAGCATCGCTTCCCGTGCAGACAGCGTGCGTTTGCAGCGTACTGCATTGGGGCGAAGTGTACTGCGTCCTCGAACCTCTTTCGCCCGCGATGTGTTCAATTTGATAGCGCGTTAGCCTCTCGTTGTAGTCGGAGAAGCCCTTGAACAGCTCCGACACCTTCTCCGAAGGCATTCCAATGTTCACCAGAAAAGAGGTTAACGTGAATCGCCCCACGTGTGAGAGGTGGCGACCCTTCGAAGCGGCCTCGTAAAGGGCAACTATGCACGGCGGGAAAGCTGATTGGCTTACCACTTTGGGAAAGCCCTCCATCTCCTGCTCCCCTATCTTTTCCTTAGCTAACTCCAACAGTTGCTCCGCCATCAAGGTGATTTTCTCAGGAAAGCTGGGAAGCTCTGTTGCATCCAGTCTCTTCTCGACTCGGCGCTGGACCTCTTCTTGGAGAAGCCTCGCGACATCATGCTTGTTCAGGTAAACTTTACCGTTTGCCAGCATGCGGTTCACCAGCTTCCAGTTCTTGTCGCGCAGGTGCGTGGTGTTCCTCAGGTAGTCGGCAAAGCTGACCGCGAACTCCAGAGGAACGGCGGGGTTATGGTTCAAAGTGATGTTCCAGTCAAAATCCGCTGCTATCGCCATTATCCTCTCGTTGCTTTCAAGCTGCATGTCGCTGAAAGCTTGCTTCGCCTCCGCCAGTGCGTAGCGTTTCTTGATGAATGAGTTCTTGGTGGCTATCGCCAGCATGATGGCAACGGGGAAAGACGGGATTTCCACATAGTTTTCGCGTTTCCTGCCAACGCCGACGGATAAGACTGCTTCTTTCACTCTTTCTTCGGCGCGGTCAAGAATCGGCGTCATCTCGGGGTTTTCTAGTTCCTCGATTTTTAACCCTAGTTTTTTCATGTACTCGGCTGTTTCTTTCAAAAAAGGGTATTTGGCTAGGTCGTTTTCGGTGAATCTCACCGTTTCCATTTGCATTCTGCAGTTCTCGTTATTCGGTTTCGATTCTTGGCGCGAGGAAGAAGGTCAATTTTCCCTCTTTTGTCTGCTGGAAATCTATTCTGACCGGCATGTCTGTTGAGAATTCGAGTGTGGCGATGTCGGATGTGGCTGACGCGGCTTTTATAATCTCAGTCAAGTAGCTTAGGCTGAAGGTGGCTTTCGAGTTTTCTTTGGCTTCCAAGTCCAGCAGCGTGTCGCTTCCCTTCTGAAGCGTTATGGTTGCTCCCATCAAGTCACCCGAAGCGTTCAGAATCAGCTTCTCCGAATCCGCTTCTATCCGCACGTGGTCGCTTACCAGCTGTGCGTCTTCGATGGCTTGGCTCAGCCCCTGCGTGGTGGTCTTGGCCTTCACGTTGAAGTTTATCTTCGGTGTCGGCACTTCCTCTTCGGAGGCTTCAAGCGTGGGCATCGTGAAGTTCCTGCTGTACTTGCCTGTTATCTTAACCTGTAGCCGACCGGTCTTGTCGTCAAGAGACATTTCGACCGCTTCGTCCTTGCCCGCACGCTTCAACAGCTTCAGCAGCTCGCTTATGTTAATGCACATCTTCGTGGGTTCCGCGCACTCGTATTCTTCGAAGATTGTTTTTGGCCATTCGAAATCAATCATCGCAACGCGGGATGGGTCCATCGCGCGCAGTTTCATGCCTTCGGGTTCAATCCTGAAGGTGGCTTCATCCACAAGAATTGAGATGGCGGTTGCCATGTCTCTTAAGAGTTTAGCGTCAGACACTTTGAGCTTAAACATACCTTTTTCCTCGCTTAATGCATGTGTTGTGGGGTATAAAAGATTTACACTTCAACCTCCACGCCCACGAAGAAAACAGTGTAGTTAAAAAAACAGGCGCTTGGAACCAACAGACCGTATTTAGCCCTTGCACAAGAATTAAACTTTTAACGCTTGCGTTTCTTAAAGTAGACTAGTAGACCTGTGGCGATTACAACCACTGAGGCGGCGGAAGCGGTTGCCACAAGCACCGTTGGGAAAGGCACAGGCTCCTCGGCTACGCTGAAACTGATTGTTTCAGAGGTGCCCATGTTGCCCGCAACATCAAACGCCGAAACCGTCAAGTTGTGCACGCCAATCGCCAATCTGGCGATGGTCGTGTTCCCAGAGATTTCGACCGCGGTTTCGCCGTCAAGCTCATAGCGCATCAGGGAAACTGTCTCGTTAACGGTGAAATTCAACGCGACGTCAACGGTGTGGTAGGTTTTGTTCTCTGGAGACGCAACAGTGATTTCTGGTGCAGTGCTATCAGGCGGCACGTAAGACGGGTCAGATGTCCCGTAGCCTATAGGCGTATACTGCTCGTTCACAGCTTGCTCTGTGACAGTGAAATAATTGTCATCTGGAAAAGGATAATTGTAACTGCGACCACCAATCGCGTAAAGGATATCGTTTACAACTGCGACACCAAAATTCTGACGGTATGTGGGTACGGCGGCGGCAACTGCCCAAGCATTGATTGATGAAGTATACGCAAGAGTAGGGAGAAGCGTGGAATAAGGGTATCTTCCAAAGAAAACGTAAATCCGCTTAGCAGCCATAACTCCCGTTGTCGCGCCTGCAGCTTGAGACCACCAATTACTGCCTTCGAGGAAGCTAGAGGGCAATGATTCCACGGGACTCCAACCGTCAGTGCTGGGATTGTATACCCAATTTTGCGACGAAGCTAGAGAATAACTTATTGCATATATTTTGTTGTCAACAAAACTTGATACCAATGTCGATAGTGCATTAGGTGGAGGATGAAGCCCCAGCGCAGAGGGCACGGGTTTTTTCATAGTCCATGAATCTATTGCTGGGTCATAAGCTTGGTTAAGGGTTTCGTTTGAACCTCCACCTACAAGGTAGATCATGCCTCCTACAACGTTTGCCTGTGCGCTTGTAGCTGTTGGCATAGATGTTTTGGTTTCCCAAGTGTCTGTTGCTGGGTCATAAACCTCGTTTGCGCCAGTATAACTGATTTCTCCAGAAACCCAGTTTGTAATTCCGCCTATACAGTAGACTTTATTTTGATAAGTGGCTATGGCAAACTCGTATCTTGGCGTAGGCATTGGTGTCTTGAAAGTCCAAGCATCTGTTGCTGGGTCATATTCTTCGTTTGTTGCCACAATCCATCCTAAAGCTTTATAGTCGTTCCCTTCAGAATTGGGCATATATCCGCTTTCAGTGTTTCCGCCTATGGCGTAGATTTTGCCGTTCATCACAGCCACGCCTAAGTCACTTCTTGCCACATGCATCGGCGCTTTCGACGCCCAAGAATTCGGGGAAGCAGCAGAAACAGGCTTAGCGATTGCCATGCATGACGCTGTTAGGAAGACGAGAACAAGCATTGCAGCGAAGCGTTTACTCATGCTTTTCCCCAACACATAATGCTGTTTTTGTGGATAAAAGAGTTCTTGTAAAGGTTTCTTGACCAACTGCCGGTTTCTTAGTCAAGATTTCTTGACTAACTTAGCCTATTTGGAGCTGAGAGGTGTGCGCAATTCGTTTTTGTGCTATTTTGGCTGTTTACCTGTTTTCACCGAAAAACGATTGTTTACAGAGAAAAAGCAAAAAACCTCGAAAAAACAGAATAATGCACACCCCTCGAAGCCTAATAGCCAATCATTGCAGAAAACTATAGAGGAGGGGTCTATCCGCTGAGCTTTCAGCGCTATTTATAGTTTCTATATAAAAGGGGGCTATAGTCTTTTTTCACGCGCTAGTCCTGCGAATCCTTGGATGTAACCAGCCGCAACAAACCGTAACTAAAAATATTCAAATTGCTTTCACTGCTCATCGTATTCCTCCACCTCATCATTCACGACAACAAGCTCAACGCACGCCTGCTTGAACAATTCTCTAGAATCCGCATCAGCGTGATAACGCTTCTCGCAGACCACCCGCTTAATCCCAGCGTTAATTATCATCATCGCGCAGGTTCTGCACGGCGTCATCTTGCAAAACAGCGTTGCACCTTCAAGGGGAATCCCAAATCTAGCAGCCTGAATAATCGCATTCTGCTCAGCGTGAAGCGTCCGCACACAGTGCTGCGTAATATTACCCTGATAATCAATCACTTTGCGCATGTCATGCCCAACCTCGTCGCAATGGGGCAAGCCCGCAGGTGCTCCAACATAACCCGTCGTCATGATTCGCTTGTCTTTGACGATGACGCAGCCGCTTCTTCCCCTGTCGCACGTAGCCCGCCTTGCAATCGCTTCGCAAAGGTCCAAGAAGTACCTGTCCCAATCAGGTCTCGATTTCTCAGTCAACAACCTCTACCTGCCGTGAAATAACCATAGCATAGTTTACGTAACAAATTAATAAACCTAAACCGCGCCGCCAAGCCTCTTATCGCTTCTGGAAGACGTGGATTTCTCTGCCGATTTTATGTCTCTCCTCAACATCCACAATTGAAGCCATCGCCGTCAACTTCTCAGAACCAACTGATTCCTCAGCAAAAAATTCCTTTTGAAACGGTTGAACCCTATTGAAGCCCAGCGCCATCGCCTTCTCCTCAAGCCGCATGGTAACCGGCTGCCCCGAACGAGTTTTAACATAAGGCGACACCACCACCAACCGCCCATCACTCCTCAGCACCCTGTACGCTTGCTCCGAGAAAATATGGTACAGAGGCTCAAGCCGCTCCACCAGCCGCAAGGCGTACGAAGTGGTTGGGACTTGGCGCAGTGCAGGACCCAAATCAGGCTCAGTCGCGATGCAGTCAACCTGCTCCTGCCCCACCTTCGCGGACAGTTTGTGCACATCGCCTTGGAGAACACGGTACTCGGCGTTTTCCAGCGAGTACTCGCCTTTAAGCCACGCCAAGTTCCGCCTAGCCGCCTCCACACACCATTGGTTAACGTCCACGCCAACCACGTTCGCCCTCGCCAAAAGCGCTTCCTGAAGAATCGTGCCGACACCGCAGAACGGGTCCAAAAACACTTTTCCCTCGGTGCAGGAAGCCAAGTTGACCATAATTCTCGCCAGCCGCGGCGGAATCGCAAAAATTTTCCGTTGGCTCGGCTTGCCCACATCACGCTTCTGAAACTCAAACGGGTTATGCACCGCCACCGTCGCAGCCGCAAAAGTGCGCTCCTTGCCTATGCAGAACAAAACTTCGGCCCTGTTTTCCACCATGTTCTTCTTCAAAACCTCGACATGGCTTAGCTGCGGGTACGTCCTGTCCTTGGCGAAACCCATGAAATTAGCCTTTTTGCCCTCCGCTGCCAACGCCTTCTTAACGGCGCTACCCACAAAACGCTGCACCCGTTTCGAAACGGGACGAAAATCCGAGTCCCCCCAATAGACGCTCACGCCGAAAATCGGTTTCCCATCAGGCGCGTCCCCAAACATCCGTCCTGCCACAGCCTCTGAAGAAAGTACATCTCTGATTTCCGCTTGAGCTTGTTTGTCTCCTTCCAGAAACGCGCCTCTAACCGCTTCCTTAGGAAGTTCCGCGGTTACCTCGCCGACCTTTATGGTTCCGCCTAACCCTGCAACATCTATCGCATCTGGATTACTGACACTTATGGCGAAGAACGCTTTAGAGAAAACTTCTGCCTTGACCTCAACGCCTCTCGCTTGAAAGTAAGCCGCAAGCTCCGCAAGCGAAAGCATCCAGTTCTTTCCGGGAATGAACAACCGCAAAGCCTGACTTGAGCGTGACATATGACAATGCTAAAGTGGCAACTGTATATAAACAGGCGACCGCAAACCGCCCGAAAAATCCTCGCTGCGTTGATGTTGAAAATCGAAAAGTGTACAAAAATCCGCGGATGAAGTTACAAATCGTTTAAATATTCCCTAAGAAGTAAGCTACAAAAGGTGATGCTGCATGCATGCACGTAATTATCGCCCTGTAAAAGGACAAGCTTACACTAGGAAAAAGTTTGCCAAGGGATTTCCACCTCCAAAAATAGTTAAGTTTACTATGGGAGACACCAAAGGAACCTTTGAGTACGAAGCCCACCTCGTAGCCTTGAAAAGAGCCCAAATCCGCCACAGCGCCTTAGAAGCAGCGCGGGTGGCAACAAATCGTGTCCTCATGGACAAGCTGATTAATGATTATCTCATGCAGGTTCTTCCGTACCCTCACATAATTCTTAGAGAGAACAAGATGATTTTCGGCGCCCACGCTGACCGACTTCAACAGGGGATGCGCAGATCATTCGGCTCCGCCATCGGCACGGCAGCCCGAATAGAACCCGACCAAACCATCATAACCGTCAAAGTCAAAAAAGCGGCAATAGAAACCGCCAAGGAATCCCTGAAACGCGGAAGCGCTAAACTCCCAATCCCCTGTAAAATTGTAGTGTCAAAAATAGAATCTCCAGAAGAAGCCAGTAAGCCGAAGATGGAGACGGAGTCGCCTTGAGCGCGTCAAAGAAAGACTTTGTGATATGGTTTGAAAAACTGAGAAACACAGATGTTCCCATTGTAGGCGGCAAAAACGCCAGCCTCGGCGAGATGATAAACGCCGGCATGCCTGTTCCTCCCGGCTTTGCAGTTACGGCTTATGCTTACGAATATTATATTGAGCAGACGCGCATAGCTGAGAAAATTTACAAGATAATCAACGAGACTGTTATCGACCCCAACGACCCGAAGCAGTATGACGCTGCCTCCAAGAAGATTCGGGCGCTCATAGAAAAGACTCCGGTTCCGAAAGACGTAGAAGCCGCCATCAAATCTGCCTATCAAGAACTTAACAAGCGGCTCAGCTTGAAGAACACGTTTGTGGCGGTGAGGTCAAGCGCCACGGCTGAAGACCTTCCCGACGCTTCTTTCGCGGGTCAGCAGGAAACTTTCTTGAACGTCCGGGGCGCTGAGGATTTACTTGATAAGGTTTTGAAGTGCTGGTCCAGCCTGTTCACGCCCAGAGCGATTTTTTACCGCAACGAGAAGGGATTTGCTCACGACAAGGTCTTCATAAGCGTCGGAGTTCAGAAGATGGTGAACTCTAGGGCTGCGGGAGTCATGTTCACTTTGAACCCTGTCACCGGGGAGAGAGATGAAATCGTGATTGAAGGCAACTACGGTTTAGGCGAAACCGTTGTATCTGGCGCGGTTAACCCTGACGACTTCGTGGTTGACAAGAAAACCTTGAAGATTAGGGAAAGGCGCATCGCCCGAAAAACAATCCAGTATCTCCGTGACCCGGATACGGGGAACACGGTTCATTTGGATGTGCCTGCAGATAAGCAGAAAGTCCCCTGCGTGACCGACGAAGAACTTGGGAGGCTCGCCGAACTAGCCAACCTTATCGAGAAGCATTACAAGAAACCCATGGATATAGAGTGGGCAATCGATAAAGACTTATCTTTTCCAAAGAGCATATTCGTCGTTCAGGCTCGTCCTGAAACAGTTTGGAGTGTAAAAACCATGGAAGCACCATTAGGAATTGAAGGAACAACCTCGAATGAAGCATTAAAAGTAGTTGTTAAGGGAATGGCTGCTGGAAAAAGAGGCTACGGCGTGGGCGTGGCAAAAGTGGTTCTGTCTCCTGACGAGGCGTCCGCGCAGATGAAGAAAGGCGACATTCTCGTAACAGACATGACCAACCCTGACTTTGTTCCGTTCATGAAAATCGCCAGCGCCATCGTCACAGACAAAGGCGGCATCACCTCTCACGCGGCAATTGTCAGCCGTGAACTCAGCATCCCCTGCGTTGTGGGAACGGAAACCGCCACCGAAGTCATGAAGACAGGTGTAAAGTACACGGTGGATTCGCGGAACGGCATCATCTACGAAGGCGTGTTAGCCGAGGCAGCAGCACCGCCGAAGAGTCAAGCCGCCGCATCAGCAGCGGCAACGGAGGTTGTGCCCGTTACTGCGACGAAGATTTACATGAATTTGGCGATTCCTGAGAAAATAGTGGACTACAAGAACCTGCCTTTCCAGGGAATCGGTTTGATGCGTACAGAATTCATATTCGCCAGCTACATTGGCGAGCACCCTCTCTACCTCGTTGAGACGGGTCAAAGCCAGAAGCTGGTTGACAAGTTAGCTGAAGGCATCGCTACCGTAGCCCGGGCGATTCAGCCCCGCCCCGTTGTGGTTCGGTTCAGCGACTTCAAGACCAACGAGTACCGTGACCTGAAAGGCGGCGACAAATACGAGATTAACGAGGAGAACCCGATGCTCGGTTGGAGAGGGTGCAGCCGCTACATCAGCAAATGGTACGAGAAAGCCTTCAGGCTTGAATGCCAAGCCATCACGAAGTGCCGCATGGAATGGGGTCTCAAAAACGTGTGGGTGATGCTTCCGATGGTGCGCACGGTCTGGGAAGCCCAGAAAGTCCTTGAAATCATGAAGCAGGAAGGCTTGGAACGGTCACGCGACTTCAAAGTTTGGTTCATGGCTGAAACCCCGTCCATAGCCATAATGGCAGACGAGTTC
>Ga0210077_1000403_pt1 | contig 16767 bp, 14 predicted proteins | sample RushMan_CattailN_5_FD_185556 | JGI IMG/M metagenome (GOLD analysis project Ga0210077, IMG submission 185556) | Wetland microbial communities from San Francisco Bay, California, USA, that impact long-term carbon sequestration -... | ecosystem: Environmental > Aquatic > Marine > Wetlands ... | reverse complement strand
CTTTGGAGGATCCCACTATCAGGGCCCTGTTGAATTTAAAACCCATTCAACCGGAGTTAATCCTGCTTGTCCAGTTAAATCTTTTTTTCTTTATTTAACCGGGGGCGAAAAAGTAAAAAACCCCACCTCTCTATCCGAGAAATGGGGTTTTCGAATCCATCGCATTTCCTTTATTTTTTTTAGCGATTAAAAGATTTTTTTGAAATGATGTTTTGTCTACATAAAAAACTCCGAGAAAGAATTTTCTTTGTTGTGTCTCTTTTTGACGCCGTAGAATTTGTGCTGCGGTTTTCCCATCGATTTGGAGCGGCCAACAGGATCAGGCGCCGGTGATCCGTAGTCAAAAGTGGGCAGGGTGCGCTGCTCGACTTCAGAACCCATGATTCGATTGATGGCGCGTACCATATCCTTGTCTTCACCGGTAACCAGGGTAAAGGCTTCGCCGCTGCGAGTTGCCCGGCCGGTTCGTCCGATGCGGTGAATGTAATCTTCGGGGGTGGAAGGAATATCATAGTTGATGACATGCGAAATCCGGGTCACGTCGATACCGCGAGCAGCGATATCGGTAGCCACCAGAATCTGATATTTCCCGTCACGAAAGCCGTCCAGAGCTGCCTGGCGGCGTGCCTGGGAAAGGTTCCCCTGAAGTGACGCGGACCGGTATCCTGCGGCAGCAAGCTTTTTCCCCAACTTCTCGGCGCGATGTTTGGTTCGCGTAAAGACCAGCACCGATCGGGTATGGGTGTTTCCCAGCAGCGTTAGCAGGAGCGCTGTTTTTAAATGCTGAGCGACCGGGTAGAGTGCGTGACTGACCGTATCGGCCGGTGCGGTGATTCCCACCTGGACAAAGGCCGGATCCTTCAGGATATCTTTGGCCAGGCTGCGGACTTCCCGGGGCATGGTCGCCGCGAAAAGCAGCGTCTGGCGCTTCATTGGAAGATGTTTTAAAATTTTCCGGATGTCCGGAATAAACCCCATGTCGAACATCCGGTCGGCTTCATCGATAACCAGCACTTCCAGCCGGGAAAGATCGACGCTGTGACGTCCGATATGATCAAGAAGCCGGCCCGGACAGGCAACAACAACGTCGGCATGCTTCAGTTTCTGAATCTGCGGTTGAATTCCCACGCCGCCGTAAACCGAAACGCTTTTTATACGGGTCTTACGACCCAGGGTATGGATCGCCTGATGAATCTGCTCGGCCAATTCACGGGTGGGAGCGGTGATCAGGGCGCGAACGCCGCCGTGTTTACTCCCCATCAGCCGATGCAGCATCGGCAGAACGAATGCCGCTGTTTTCCCGGTGCCGGTTTGGGCCAGGCCCATGACATCACGACCCTTCAACACCTGCGGGATTGCCCGAACCTGAATCGGGGTCGGAGTTTCATAACCCGCGCCTGTGATGCCTGCGGCAACAGAGGGATGAAAATCAAATGCTTTAAAGTTCATTAAATACCTTCTTTCTGCGTTCCGATAAAAAAAGCCCCGGAGTTATTCCGGGGCTTACGTGATTTTTACAAGCCACCTCAAAAATACATCTAACGCCCAATTACGGTGTTGCGATCCGCTTCAAAATGCTCACATACTCCCATGTATGCTCCGCTTTTTCATCGGCTCGCGCTTTATCCGCCTCTGGCGGGCTTGTCCTTGGACGTAATCTGCATTTTTGAGATGGCTTGGTAGTTACAACCAGGAACACTGTTAAATTTTGTCGATCATACAGGCAGTTGGAATTGCTGTCAAGTTAATTGGTCAATATTTTTAATGAAATTAACTTTTTACGTATTTAAGACCACGATAACGAAGGGTTAGGCATGGGGCGGAGGACCGGGGGTCGGACGACGGACGACGGAGGACGGACGGCGGAAAATCAGAAGGTAAGTCCGCCACACTAATCGGCGGATAAAAAGGTTGGAAGGTTGTAACGTTAGGAGGAAGACGATGGAAGGTCCGACTTCGCCATAAAACCCTTGGGGTTTGCCGAATTTCCAAAAAAGGAGTCAAAATTCTGACATAACAATAATTTGCCGCCAAAACTTCGTTATCTTATCCCGCCCAAATTTCACGCTTTCACTTTTAACTATTTGATATATTGACCATTTTTTATTATCCATAATTTGGCATGGTTTCTGCTTTATAGAATAGGGGAAAGTGTTTCTGAAAAATTGAGGTTCCAGAAAAGCAATTAAAATTATTAATAAAAAGATATTTAATGGACTTATATATCTTTTGAACCGGCTGCAGAGTACGCTTCAATACATTCAAGGAATTTAATAATGGGCAAAAAACCATCCTATGAAGAATTAAAGAAAAGGGTTAAAGAGCTTGAAAAGAAATCACTGAAACAAAGCTCCATTGGGCAAGAACTTCGGGAAAGCGAGGAACGCTATCGAATATACTTTGAGAATGTATCTGATGTTATATTCTCATTAGATCCTGATCTTAGGATTATAAATATTAGCCCATCCGTAAAAAGGATATTGGGATATACCTCCGAGGAAATGATCGGAAAGCCGATCCAGGATCTGAATGTGCTTAAGCCGGATTCACTGGAAAAAGCGTTTTCTGACATCATGAAAGTCCTTTCAGGAGAACGGATTCCTTTTTCTCAATACGAATTTATTTCAAAAGATGGGACGAGAAAGTTTGGTGAAGTCAGTTCATCCCCTTTAACTCGTGACGGAAAAGTAGTTGCCATGGTTTCAGTGGCAAGGGATGTCACTGAACGCAAGCGTTTTGAGGATGCCTTGAAACGAAGTGAAGAAAAATATCGTATCGTATTGGAAGCCAATCCCGACCCGGTGGTCGTCTACGGCATAGAAGGAAAAGTGGTCTATTTCAACCCTGCTTTTACACACTTATTTGGCTGGACCCTCGAGGATTGTTTAGGTAAGAAAATGGATTTTTTTGTGCCAGAGGATGCTTGGCCGAAGACTAAAATGATGATCGATAAAGTGCTATCCGGAGAAAACTTTTCGGGCATTGAGACTCGCCGTTACACAAAAGAAGGAAACATTATTCCCGTGAGCATAAGCGGAGCCATTTATAGGGATGAGAATGGAGAGCCTATGGGAAGTGTCATTAACCTGAGAGATATCAGTGAACAGAAAGAGTTGGAAATACAACTTCAGCAAGCCCAGAAGTTGGAGGCCATCGGCACACTGGCCGGAGGCATTGCTCACGACTTTAATAACTTATTAATGGGCATTCAGGGATGCACGTCTTTAATGTTTTTGGATATTGATTCTAATCATCCCAATTTTGAATATCTCAATAGAATCGAAAATTATATAAAGAACGCGGCAAGTCTTACTAAGCAGCTTCTGGGCTTTGCCAGAAAGGGAAAATATGAAATCAAACTAACAGACATTAACGATATCGTTAATAAAAGCGCTGAGATGTTCGGAAGAGCTAAAAAAGAGATTACGATACACGAAAAATGCCAACCCGATATCTGGACGGTTGAAGTGGACCAATTTCAGATTGAACAGGTGCTTTTGAACCTTTATGTCAATGCCTGGCAAGCCATGTCCGGTACCGGAGAGCTTTACCTTCAAACGGAAAATATCATTTTGAATGATAAGGACGTTAAGCCATACGGAAAAACCCCAGGCAAGTATGTAAAAATTTCTGTTAAAGATACCGGTATGGGAATAGATGCAGCCATTCAACATAAAATATTCGATCCGTTTTTTACGACCAAAGAGATCAGCAGGGGTACCGGCCTGGGACTTGCTTCAGCGTATGGTATTATTAAAAATCACGGCGGCATTATAAATTCAAACAGTAAAAAGGGCCAAGGGGCGACCTTTAACATTTTCCTGCCGGCATCCGAGAAAAAAATCTTCAAAGAAAAAATGATCCAAAAAGAAATATTAAAGGGATCAGAAACGATTCTTCTCGTAGATGATGAGGATATGATTATAGATATCGGCCGCGATCTTTTAGAGAAATTAGGTTATGAAGTTCTCACTGCAAAAACCGGCATGGAGGCTGTAGAGATTTACAAAACCAACCGGAAAAAGATCGATATCGTCATTCTGGACATGGTCATGCCGAAAATGGGTGGTGGAGACACCTATGAAAAACTAAGAGATATCGAGCCTGGAGTAAAGGTTCTTCTTTCAAGTGGCTATAGTATTGATGGACAAGCAAGCAAGATATTGTCTCGGGGTTGTGATGGATTTATCCAAAAGCCATTCGATCTCAAAAGTCTATCATTGGAAATAAGAAAAATCCTGGATAATGATTTAAAAAACAGCCGCCGACTTTTAAATTAAAGTGTAAGCGGTCGTCCCTCCGGGGCGTAGGCCCTATCCTCCGGCCTGGAAGCCTACGGGCTGGAAGCGGGGCCAGAGGCCATCTTCCATCGTCCATCGTCCTATCGAAGTTTACCCGCCTTTCCTCTTTCCTGTTTTCTCTTTTCTATTTCCTAATTTCCGTCCTTCTGTCCTCCGTTGTCCGTCATCTGTTGTCCATCGTCCTATCGCAGTGGTCGTCCATCGGTCCTCCGACCTCTGACTCCTGACTTCCGACCTCTGGTCTTCCGTCTTCTGTCGTCTGTCCTCCGACTTCCGGCCCTCCCTCCTTCTTCAATTTATGTCATATTGATTGACAAATATTGTCCAATAACGTTGAGATACAATTTAATTACTTTATATAACTATTTGTATTTTAATCGTATTTGAATTCAATGAAACGAAAACATTCATATTTTGCATGATTTTTGCAGTGTTTGAGACAAATTTACACGCGCCAACATTTAAAAAGTGGCGGAAACCGGAACATCCAAAAAGGTGGCGGCAATATACGTCGCAAAAATAAAGCCAAGCACGAGACTTTAGCGGGTACCCATGCTTGGCTTAGGAACATCTGAGGGCCTTTCAGCACCTCAAGATATATTGAAAATTATCATTGTATATCTTGTCTGTCAATAGGCTCTCCAATCCATTTCGGAGAGTTTTTTTTTAGCATAATAACAGTGATAATCAAGAAAAGGAGGGAGATGTATGAAAAAGCTAAGCATGATCTTGACGGTTTTATTTATCTTCGGATCATCTGCAATCGGTCATACGTCTGAAAAATGCATTTTATTCGAAGGTACATTCGAACAGTCGACCCGAAGACCGGTCGCTCAGTTCGAATACTTCCAGGCGGTGGATGGAAAAGCAACCTTAAAGGTTTATAATAATGAGCGCCTCCATCACGATAAAAAGGTCAACAGTGCCATTATTGCCATCAATGGAAAGAAGGTTGTCCGTTCCTGGGATTTTTATAAACACACGTTTTTTCGCTTTTGGCATTTCAGAAAAAACCGGTTTTCCCATTCTTCGCATGATAAGCAAAAAGACGACACCATAGAGAAAACAGTCAAATTGACCAAAGGACAAAACTCTCTGGAAGTCATGCTGGAAGGCAGGCGGGGCGCAAAAATCAAGGTCGTCATCGTGGGACCGAAACCCCTGGCACCCAAAGATTCGGATGGCGATCTTATTTCAGATGACGGGGACGAAAGCGGAGTATCCTCTGACAATCCCTGTACCGGCGGCAACACGGCCTTATGCGACGACAACTGTCCCAATGACTTCAACCCGGACCAGGCGGATTCGGACGGGGACAGAATCGGTGATGTGTGTGACGCCGGCGATACATATCCCAATACGGTGATCGGCACAGTTGGTGTGGGGACGGGACCGTACGGCGGAATCGCCGTATCTCCCGACGGAGCGTTTGCTTATGTGAGCAATTATGGTACCACTGCCGAACCGGGCACGACGGTATCGGTCATCAAGACCGCCGACAAGACCGTGATGGATACTATTTCTGTGGGAAGCAAACCATTCGGCGTTACAATGTCGCCTAACGGCGACTATGCATATGTGAGCAATTACGGCTCCAATTCGATATCGATAATCCGGACTTCCGACAATAGCGTAGAAGGACCCTTCCCCGCGGGCCAAGGTCCTTTTGGCATTTCAATGACACATGACGGCATGCATGTATACGTCAACGATTATGGCGCCGGAACGGTATCGGTCCTCGATACATCAGACAATAGCATAGCGGATACCATCACGGTGGGAAACGGACCTTTCGGCATTGCAGTAGCGCCTGACGACAAGCATGTATATGTCTGCAATCTTGGTTCCGATACCGTATCGGTCATCCAGACATCAAACAATTCCGTCACCCAATCGATTCCGGTGGGAGACGGACCTTCCGGTGTTGTAGTGACGCCGAACGGCAGGTATGCATATGTGACCAATTTCTTTGACAACTCCGTGTCGGTTATCCAAACATCCGACGATCCTGAAGGCAATACCGTGTTCGCTACTATTCAGGATGTGGGGAATGCGGGGAATTGGCTTGACGGGATAGCCGTAACACCCAACGGCGCTTTTGTTTATGTCAACAATTATACTGACGGTAAGGTATTGGTCATCCGGACATCTGACAATACCGTTATCGATACCATCACGGTGGGGAGCAAGCCTCATGGCGGCATCGCCGTGTCTCCGGACGGGAATTATGTCTATGTGGGCAATTATGGTGCCGGCACGGTATCGGTCATCGGGTATGAGTTTTGACGACTCGATGATGTGCCGCAGGATGGAGATCATTTGATTGGGCAACGGACATGACAGGCGATCCGGTAAAGAAGCCTGTCATGTCCTGCTTCCATTCACAATATCCGGCTATTCAAAACTGCGGCTAAATGGCAATTTCTCTGTTTTGCAGTTTTTGGATAAAGACCCGGTCTGCCGGCGCAAAATCAAATCCGGCAAGCTGCTCCAGCGTTATCCACTTAAAATCATCGTGGGCTTTCAGATGGATGATCCCGGCTTCCCAGTAGGTGCGATAGGCCAAAAGCTCGATGGAAATATGATCATAGTGATAAACACTCGATCCAAGATAATCGCCCACGGACACATCGATTTCGAATTCTTCCTTCATTTCCCGTTTTAAACATTGCTCCGGCGTCTCATGGGATTCGACTTTTCCCCCGGGAAATTCCCATTTGTCCGCGGGTCGATCATCAGGCCCCCGCCTGGCAATGAGTATCTTCTGATCTTTGACCAGTATCGCCGCCGTCACTTTGACGACATCTGAATGGTTCGTTTTGTTCATTGATAGATTTAACCGCATATTTACCCTGTTTAATCCTGTCAAAAAATCAGTTCCGGCCCGGGCCCCGAATGACACAGGCCTTTTCGAGCAGGTCATTGAAGGCGGGATTGAACCTTTTAATGAGATCGATCCTTTGGACGGAGAGAATATTGTCAAGATCCGGCGGGTCCAATCCAATGTCGGCTTCCCTGTTGACGGCTTCCATGACAATCGAAATGGCGTAGATCGCCATCTTTTCAATCATGTCTTCCGAGGTCACCCTGCTTTTGTCGATATCGAGATGCCGTAATATTTCATAGACACAGACCGACAATAGCGGATCGGCGATATCCTGAGGTTCCTTGCATTCATCGAGACTGAAATTACGTTCCAAAAAATCCTCTGCAATCTTCTGCAGCTTTTCAAGCCATGCGCGATCGAGATTCTGCGGCAAAACTGCGGCCGACCCTTTTGACAAAACTTCATTATTGAATTTGGATATCATTTTTCGATTCCTTTATTGCTGATAAAAAGCCTATCACTTTAAGCAGAAAAAATTTGTCTCTCGCAGGGCACAGAGAACGACAATGTTCTTTTTTCCGGCGAAGAGCCGGAAAAGAAAAAACATAAAAACTCTGAGATCTCTGCGAGCTCTGCGAGAGATAGAAAAAAATATTTAGGTGAAATCAACAGAGTCAATTTACTCAATAAACCGGCCAAATGTCAATGGCCCTGCTCAATTTGAGAATATTTTAAATAAACCCGCCAACTTATTCACCACCAAGACGCACAGAACGCAAAAAAATTGTCTCTCACCCCAGTACGATGCAATGCACCTGCGGGGCAGGCAGAGTACACAGAGTGCTCAGAGAAGGACGATGTTCTTTTTTCCGGCTTTGCCGGAAAAGAAAAAATTATACTCTGCGATCTCTGCTTGCCCCGTAGGTCCGGAAGATCGTACTGGGGCGGGCTCTGTCAGAAAAAAGATATTAAGATGAGATCAGACCGGCTTGTCCGGCCCAATCCAAAAGGGTGTGAAACGGCCCGAGAAACCCGTGTTCTTTTTCGAACTCGCCGGTATTCGGATCGATGGCTGCAAAAGAGACGCCTGCGGCCCTGGCCGCCCATAAATCCCCCTTGCCGTCGCCGATAAACAGGCAGTCTTCGGGGGTGAATTCGAATTCATCCAGCAGGTGTTTCAGGGATTCGGTTTTGGGCCAATTGCCGCCGCCCCGGATGATGTCCAGATGGGAGTCAAGGCCCTGTACGGCCAGGATATGGCGCAGCTCGATCAGCGGCGTGTTGGATAATGCCACCCGGGTAATGCCGCGTTGGGCCAGGGCATTCAGGATCTGTTTGCAGCGATTTGCCAAAGGCGCCGTGCCCATGGATGTTTGCGTCAATGCAATCAATCGTTCCCAGAGGCGTTCGAATTCGTTTTTCCCAAAGGGTTTTTGGATGATGTGATGTTGTACCCGGCGTATTTTCTCGCCCCGGTCGATGCCGGTCAGGGTCAGATAAAACGCGGCGATCTGCTCCTGCAACACGGGGTCGTCGATGAAAGCCCGCCCCATAGCCCGGGCATTGGCCGAATTCGAATCCATCAGCACTCCGTTGACATCGAAAATACAGATTTTGACTGTTGAAAGATCCATTAGACTTTGTTTAGCCGCAAAAGGCATAAAAGAACACAATATTTTAAAAAAACTTAGAAAAATTTAAAGGGGTGGTTTTGATGAAAATCGTTGACTGCTTTTACGGAATTCTTCCGGGCGTGATATCGCCCATGTGAAAGGGAAAGACGCCTTCTATGAGATCCCTGTAGTATTGCTGAAGGACATCCCTGACCACCGTAAATGCCAGGTCATCCCAGGGGATCTCATGTTCTTTAAACAAAAGCGTCTCTAAACTTTCGTAACCTGCCCGAAAATTTTTATCCTTCAGCGGCCCCCGAAATATCAGATAGACCTGGCTGATAAAGGGAAGATTGTAGAGGGCATAAGGTTCGAGAAATTCGACGGATGCACAAGCCTCCTCGTGGAGCTCCCGTTTGGCGCCGTCTTCCACGGTCTCGCCTTGTTCAAAAAATCCTGCCGGAATCGTCCACTTGCCGTAGCGCGGTTCAATGGAACGCCGGCACAATAAAATTTTGTCCTTCCACACCGGAATACAGCCCACCACCAGCTTGGGATTTTGGTAATGGACGGTCTGACAGGTATCGCAGACAAAACGCGGCCGGTCGTCGCCTTCGGGGATGCGATATGTCAGCTCTGATGCGCATTGATTGCAATATTTCATCGCGTTGTTCTCTATTTACTTATAGAATGCATATCCTGCTCGGCATTTTTGTCTGATTTGCCAACTTTAATATCAAGGCCAAGAAAGTTATAAGTGCCTAAAGTTTGAAGTGAACTAAAGTGATCTAAAGTTAAGGAATGTTTGGCTAATGATATTTAAATAACAGCGCGATAGCGCTACCTTAATTTTAGGCACTTTAGCTCACTTTAGGCACTTGAAACCGGCATTTATGATCTTACCAATTCCACATCACCGGATCGTCATCCAATGGATCGGTGACAATTTTTCCGATCTTATCCACAGCCGCCAGGTCCTTCTCAGACAAGCGAACATTCCCGGCCTCTGCATTTTGAACGGCCTGTTCGGCGTTGCGGGCGCCTGCGATGGCCGTTACCCCCGGCTGGGCAATGAGCCAGGCCAGCGCCAGTTGCCCTAAAGTGATGTGATTCGCCGCTGCAATGGGCCGGAGTTTCTCCAAGGCCTCATGGACCCGCTTGTAATTTTCCGGCTGAAACAATTTGTTTTTAAAGCGGTGATCGCCCTTGGCAAATTGATGGTCCGTCCCGAATTTTCCGGTCAACAATCCCTGGGCCATGGAAGAATACGCCAGCACAATGATATGGTTCTCGCGGCAATACGGCAGCGCATCGGTCTCGACTTTACGCCAAAACAACGAATAGGGCGGCTGGAGGCTGTCGATGCTTCCGTATTTCGCCGCCTCCGCTATCTGCGATCGGGAAAAATTGGAAACACCCACGGCATGAATTTTGCCTTGCGCTTTCAGGTCGGTCATGGCGCGCATGGTTTCTTCCAAAGGTACTTTTTTAGCGCCAAAGGAACCCGGGGGCCAATGGATCTGATAAAGATCGATATAATCAGTATTCAGATTTTTTAAAGAGCCGTGGCATGCATCGATGACCTGATTGTACTTCAAGTGATTTGAAAATACCTTGGTGGCGATCACGACCCGGTCACGCACTTCATGAAGCGCTTTTCCGATGATTCTTTCCGAATGACCGTCACCATAGACCTCTGCGGTATCAAAGGTTGTGATGCCTGCGCCGTATGCCGCTCTTATGGCTTTTATCGATTCATTATCATCGATGCCCACCCACATGTCCTTGCCGGCCTGCCAGGTACCCATAATGATCGGGGATATTTTGATTCTAGAAGTACCGAGACTGCGAAGTTCCATAATCACCTCCATAGCTTGGGATCTATATTCACTTTAAGCCTGCAAATTTATTTGTCAAGTTTCCTCTTTCCCCTTCCCTCCATCTCCAACCCCTGCTTTTGGATTGCAGAGAGCAGAGAGCATAAGGCGAGGTTTGACTCGATCCTGAACCCTGAACCTTGAATCTTCGAACCCTAAACTTTGAACCCAGAACCTTCGAACCCTGAATGATATTTTACCTTAAAAAAAATTTCCAGGTCAAACTATTGACATGTTATTTTTAGTGGGTTAATTTAAGAATCAATTAATTACACCATTCACTTCTTGTGTATTTTTCCGGAATTGATTTTGGGTCTGCCCAGAGAACCTGTCTTTTTTTGTCCTTCCTTCAAAGTGACCTCTTGGGTACTTGCACAAGATATAAAAAAAGGAAAAACATTCGATGGAAGGTTATATCAAATCGTACAGTGAAAAAAAAGGTTACGGCTTTGTACATACCGAAGAATATGGAGATGTTTTTGTTCATAAATCAGGTATCAAGGAATTTGGGCATTTCGGTTTACAAAAGGGAGACCATGTATCTTTTGAATTAAAAGAAACCCCAAAAGGCAAACAAGCCGTCAACTTGCAGCCCCTCAGATCCTATTAAATTGGAAATACACAATAATTTTCTATCTCGACATTTTTCATCGGCAACGGAGAGTGCGCCGGATGCAAAAAAAACTATCGCTTTTCTTGCGTCTGAGGCGTTCATTTCTTTCTATTACCATCAATTACTTTTACTTTTAGATTGAAAATAGGGTCTTATGAGCTCGGGATTCTTTGATCGAGGATATTTCTGTTCACGCAGACACCGGAGTGGGGCGCAGAAGCACACCGGTGAATACATGCCGCCGGATTAATTGACTTCTATATTATCATGACAGAAAGGAGATCAGAATGAATATTTATGTGGGAAATCTATCGTATGAAGTGACCGAAGAGGATTTAAAGCAAGCCTTTGAGACCTTTGGAGAAGTCGATTCCGCCAAGGTTATAAAAGACAAATATACCGGCAAATCAAAAGGGTTTGGATTTGTGATGATGCCCGACAAAGCCAAGGCAGAGGCTGCAATCCAAGGCTTGAATGGGACGGATCTGAAAGGCCGAAACCTTAATATCAATGAAGCCCGCCCCCGGGCTGAAGGCCGTCCTCGCGCCGAAGGCCGTCGAACCGGCTCAAAATCCGGAGGACCAAAGCGTGGCGGAGGAAGATGGAACTGAGGAAAAAACGATTACTAAACAACACCCGGACACCAGAGCCCTGGTGAACTCAATTCCCTTTTTCCATCGTGGATGTTATCTTGGTCAGGGTATCACCTTTAAATCTTAATATATACAGATAACAATCATTCCCGTAAGAGCCTTGAATACAATATGTCCATTCCTCCAGGGTCAATGTTGTCGAAGATCTGTTCGGGTGTACGGAATAACCATCATTATTTGTTCTCGCTTCCCGTCTTGTAATGGTTCTGTTTCTCCGGGTTCTTTTTTTAGACCCTATTTCAGCGATTGAAAGCGGCGAGCCACACTTTGCCAGGACAACGGATGCGGGGTTCCCGATGCAAACCAAATTTCTCCCTTTTTCGCAACGCATACATGAGGTTTCAGCAAACCCGCGGCGAATACCCAACACACAAAAAGCAACAACAACCCACAATAATATTCTCACATGTTTTTTCATGCCGGCCTCCATGCTTGTCCACAAACACTTTTCTATTCAAATATGTCGATTTTAAACGTATTGCCCAAAAACGTCAATGAAGCGTTTTTTTCTGCGGCATCTGCCAGCACGCTGCTTCGGACAAATGGTCCCCTGTATTCGGTCAAAGAATACTTGCAATATTAATCTGATATCTCTTATACTTAAATGTGAGGTCGGGGAGTTTTTCTTCTACATCCTTAAGAAGAGCGGAATGGATAATCTTTTTTTTAAAGCGGATGCTGTTTGAACGGCTTAGGGATCGTTAGAAAGAAAATGTTGAAAGCCTATGAAAAATTTTTGAATCGAAAAGAAAAGAACCCATACGCCAGAACCCGAATGATTTTCCTTCCCGTGCCGTTCCATCGGATACTTTTGGACCTGAACAAAGGACGGGGCGACATTGCCGCCTCCAGTCTTACCATTACGCCTGAAAGGCAAAAGATCGTAAACTTTACGAGGCCCTATATCCCCAGAGTTGATGAAATTGTCGTTTTGAACAAGAATGTAAAAGGGCTGAAATCTGTCGAGGATTTATCCAGTCAAATGGTCTATGTGCGCAAAGGAAGCTCTTATGTGACGCATCTCAAGGCTTTGAACGTCAAATTAAAAAAAATGAAACGATTGCCGGTGAACATTATCGAATCCCAGGATTACATCGTAACCGAAGATATTCTGCAACTGGTCAACGCAGGAATTGTGGATATCACGGTGGCGGATCGACAGGAAGCCGAAGCATGGGCCCAGGTTTTGCCGGATATCGTGATTCGCAAAGATCTGAAGATAAACTCCAAAGGCCAAATCGCTTGGGCAGTCCGGAGGGAAAACAGGGCCCTTCTTTCAAGTTTAAACGATTTTATCAAGAAGAATAAAATGCGCCAAGAGACGCGTAAACGCGGCTTCAACCCGAACAAATGGTTTTTCAATGTCGAGAAAATTGCCGATGAACTCATCGGAAGGGAAACCGTTGATTATGTCTCGGATATCAACAAATACTATGTCGCCTATCAACTCTATTTTGATCTGTATAATAAAAGAACCAAAATCAAAAAAACGCTTCACAAAAATTAGTTTCTGCTTTCGGATACATCGTTAGGAGTTATCGGGTGCCTGTGACACGGATATCTTTTAATTTTGCGATAAACCCACGGGCCAGTTTCAGTGAAATGTTGTGCTCGAAGATCTCTCCCTCCGGAGTTTGCCCTCTGATTTTACCATCAATTAAAAACATGTTCAGAAGTTTCTTTCCGCTCTCCATCCGCGCATCCATCTGCTTTTCTGCGGCATATACAGGGGATGTATCGGCGTGTGAAGTCCCCGTATCCGCCAGGAACTTCATGAAATTGAGAATTCTTCCCAGCCGAAGAAGGGTAACGGCTTCTTTTGCGGAAGTGGTGTGTGAAATCGGCAATGCACTGGAACGCATGAGTGAAAAGGTATCCGGCAGAATCTTCAGCGTCCTGCAGCGCTCATAGTCCCTGCTCCCGGGAGCGGGATAAAAGATTGAGATGCCGGCAAGGACTCTTCGGGTCGCCAGATAAATCAGGTCGTCCAGGGATTCTTCGGCTGACTGGTTGGGCGCACCGGCAATCACATAGCCCACGGCAGTCATGTTGTATTTACCGGCGGATTGCAAGGCGCGGTCAAAGGCTTTTCGGATGTCGGGCCGGTTGAAACGTTTGAGTTGAATCAAAGACGTCGATCCCAGCGCCAGGTTCAGGGTCTTGAAGCCGGCGATCTGCATGTCATGAATGGTCGCATCATCCAGGGTGGCCGGTAAAAGCCCGTTCATGGCCCGGAATTCCAGGCCGTATCCCCTGAACCGCAAATGGATCTCATGCAGAAGCTGCCGGAACCATTTTTTATCAAAAGACAGATTCTCATCTTCAAAGTCAATGAACCGGACATCGTATCGGGTGACGGCCGTTTCGATCTCATTCATCGCGGAGTTTACGCTTCTGCGGCGGAAAGGAAGCGAGGAGTCCGCGCCCAGGCTGCAATAGGTGCATTTTAAGGGACATCCTCGGCTGGCAGTAATCACCGTGCTTTTTTTATGGTTCCTTTGATAAAAATGGGTGTTGATGAGATCGAGCGACGGCAGCGGGAGACGATCGAGATCCGCGGCAAAAACCGGTTCGCCGATATGCAGGGTGCCGTCTTTTTTTCTGAAAACGATTCCCGGTATCGGTTCGACGGCCTTGCCGGTTTTTAGGGCTTCGGCAAGACGGGGCATTGAAACTTCACCCTCTCCCCTGACGGCGAAATCAATGGCCCGATGTTCCATGGCGTGTTCGGGAAGAACGGTGGGATGATGTCCGCCGACAACGATCCGGCATGCCGGATGGAATCGTTTGACGGATTCGGCAACCTTTAAAACTTCCGAAAAGTACGGGGTAAACAAGGCTGAAATGCCGACCAGAAACGCTCCTGAATCCGCGGCGGCCCGCCCGATATGTTCGAAGCTGTATCCAAAGTGCCGATAATGATGAAACAGGGCGAACGGGGATCGATCCGGCCTGCCGTAAAATTGCGCGAGATGTTCCATTTCCCCCGGCAAATCGATGATTCGAGATTTTGAAGTGGAAAGCCCGTCGAGGATGTTTACGGTAAATCCTTCCTGCCGCAAAACCGCGGCAATACAGGCCAGGCCGTAAGGAATGGTTCTTTTAACGGTCAGATAAAAATCACGAACCGGTGGTTGTATGAGAATAATATCTGTCAAGGTGATGGGTTCCGATCTTCGGATTTTGCCTGAACAGGACTTTCCGTTCAGGCATTATATTAGGTCGTTAATACCATGATAGATCCAAATCGTGTCAATTTAAATTTTTCCAAGGCGACGGGGTATTTCGTTTGACATGTAAATTTTCTTATCTTATCGTGATTATAATACAAATTAAGTGACCGAAATTAGGAATAACCATACACTGGCGATGGAGGAACGATTATGGACAGACAGAAACAAGCCGAGAAACTTGCAGAATCCTGGAAAAAAGACCCGCGATGGAAAAACATTGAACGGTCCTACACCGCAGACCAGGTGGTAAAACTTCGCAGCTCCGTCCAGATCGAATATACCCTCGCCCGTTTGGGCGCTGAAAGGCTCTGGCATTTGATGCACTCGGAACCTTATGTCCAGGCATTGGGCGCATTGACCGGCAACCAGGCCGTACAACAGGTACTGGCAGGACTGAAATCCATTTATCTCAGCGGCTGGCAGGTCGCGGCCGATGCAAACACCGCCGGACAAACCTATCCGGACCAGAGCCTTTACCCGGCAGATAGCGTCCCGGCGGTGGTCAGAAAAATAAACAATGCGCTGATTCGGGCCGATCAGCTTCAGTACTTGCATGACAGAGGCAATATCCATTGGCTTGCCCCCATTGTCGCGGATATCGAGGCGGGTTTCGGCGGACCGCTCAATGCCTTCGAACTGGTCAAAGCCTGTATCGAGGCCGGAGCAGCAGCGGTTCATCTGGAAGATCAAATATCCTCTTTGAAAAAGTGCGGTCACATGGGTGGAAAGGTTCTGGCGCCCTCTTCCGAATTTTTGCGCAAATTTGCGGCCGCCCGGCTGGCCGCCGACGTCATGGGGGTCCCCACGCTGATGGTGGCAAGAACCGATGCCAAAGGCGCCCGCCTGACCCGGAGCGATATAGACCCCATCGACCAGCCGTTTTTGACCGGAAGAAGAACCGTGGAAGGGTATTTCGAGATCAAAGGCGGCCTGGACCTTGCCATTGCCAGGGCCCTGTCCTATGCGCCTTATGCGGATGTGATCTGGTGTGAAACTTCGACGCCGGATCTGGGTGAGGCCCGGGAATTTGCCCGGGCAATTCTGGAGAAATTCCCGGATAAACTGCTGGCTTACAATTGTTCGCCGTCGTTCAACTGGCGGCTGCATATGGATGATGCCGCAATCCTGAAATTTCAGGAGGAACTGGGAACCATGGGATATAAATTTCAATTTGTCACCCTGGCCGGTTTCCATGCTTTGAATGCCGCCATGTTTGAATTGGCCCACGGGTACAAAGCCGAAGGTATGGCCGCCTACTCACGGTTTCAGCAGCATGAATTTATGATGGAACGCCAACTGGGTTACAGCGCGGTAAAGCATCAATCCTTTGTGGGTGCAGGTTACTACGACGAAGTCCAAACCATCATCACCGGCGGAGAGACCGAAACAGCCGCCCTCAAGGGGTCCACCGAAGAAGAGCAGTTTCATGGGGCAAACGCTTCGCGGTTGGAGGATAGAGGGTGAAGGGCAGACGACAGAGAATCAGAAGGTGAGAAGGTAAGAAGATTGGAAGGGCAGACGACCGAGGACAGAGGACGGAGGACGAAGGGCCGGAGGTCAGAAGTCGGAAGGCGGAGGACGGACAAGGACCAGAGGATGGATGACCGAGGGACGACAGAGGACAGAGGACGGACAAGGACCAGAGGTCGG
>Ga0210077_1000402_pt1 | contig 16796 bp, 19 predicted proteins | sample RushMan_CattailN_5_FD_185556 | JGI IMG/M metagenome (GOLD analysis project Ga0210077, IMG submission 185556) | Wetland microbial communities from San Francisco Bay, California, USA, that impact long-term carbon sequestration -... | ecosystem: Environmental > Aquatic > Marine > Wetlands ... | reverse complement strand
GCTGTGATTACCGTTCGACCGGGATCATTCAAAGCCGATGAAAACCGGGCGAAGGAGACCCAAATCGTCGACAAAACCGCCGAAGCCCTGGAGGGCGGTGTCCAGGGCGGCTTCCGCCGCTATCTGGAGATTGTAGCAGCAGAAGTCGGGGATGTCGATATCACCAAGTCGGATGTTCTGGTGTCCGTGGGCAGGGGGATCGAAGATCAGGAAAACCTGGAAATCGTATTCGATCTGGCCAAGGCCATGGGTGCGGATGTGTCGTGTTCGAGACCCATTGTGGATGCGAAATGGCTGGAAAAGTCCCGGCAGGTCGGAACGTCGGGCCAAACCGTCAAACCGAAAGTCTACCTGGCGCTGGGGATCAGCGGCGCCTTCCAGCACTTGGGCGGCATCAAGGGCGCGCCGTTTATTATCGCCGTCAATAAAAACCCAAAAGCACCGATTTTCCAGGCTGCGGATGTGGGCATTGTGGATGACATCCTTGATTTTATTCCGGAACTGACGGACCGGATCAATGAGATAAAAGGGTAAATCCTGGGGAAATTCCGATTGGATAAGGGGGGAATATGCTCCGGAAATTGAAAAGAAACGATCAAAAGGGTTTTACGTTGATTGAGGTGATGATTGTTGTTGCGATTATCGGTATTCTGGCCGCTATTGCGATTCCCACCTTTTTAGCCTATCGAACCAAAGGACAGGATTCCGCAGCCATTTCGACAGCTAAAAACTTTTGGAACACGGCTATGGCCTATTTTGCCGATGATCAGACAACCGGCACCAAACTTACCAGAGTCCAGCTTCAGGCCATGGGAAAACTTTCCGCCGAGCCCAATATTATCGGCAATCCGACCATCACTGATAATAAGGGCCTAATTACATTGGTAAACCCGACATTTACCTTCAAGGGCTCGGGGAGGGGATATACGTTGAGAACCGACGGGTCTATTTCCAGTCCATAGTTCTCCCCGATAACTCCTTGATCTGACAACGGACATTTGATACCGCCTGCAACTACTGTTGTGAGTAGCGCAGACTGCCGGTAAAAGATCTTCAATTATGAAATCGTAACGGTGTGCGTTTAAAAGTGTTGCGGAATATTTTCGGACGTACCGCAGCCCGCTCAAAAAACCCTTGACAGAAACGAAACGTGTTTCATATTAACCATTCGGATATTTGTCCAATATTCATCTTTTTCCGGCATTAAAACGTATCAAGGAGAGTTGTCGACATGAGTCAATCCTCGAATGCCGGCCAAAAAGGAAAAACCGTTGCGGTGGTTCTTTTGACGGCCGGCGTTGTTGTTCTGGTGGTGTTGTTGGTATGGTTTATTCAATTCAGAATCCGATACGCTGTTTCCGATGCGGTTTTTATCCGGACCGACTCTCTGGCGACCCTCGGATTTGACCGGGTCAGCGGACGGATACTGAAAATGGAGAAAAAAGAGGGTGACCCGGTTCAAAAGGATGAGATCATCGCACGAATCGATGATGTACCCTATCGTCTCGAAGCCAAGCGCTTGGAGTCGGAAATTCGGGCGACACATAAAAAACAGGAGGAACAAGAACTGCTCTTTGAGCGGCTTGAAAAAGAGACCGCGTTGAATATAAAAATCGCCGCGGCCAAGGTGATTCAGCTCAAAAAAGAAAAACAAGCCATGGATGCCAGAGCTGCAAGCATACAGGCGCTCATTAATCAACTGGCTCGAGACCGGAAGCGCTTTGAGACGCTTTACAAGGCAAAGGTCGTAGCCAAACAAAAAGCTGAAGACATCAGCACCCGGCTTTCTGTTCAGGATGCCGAAAAAAAAGCGGTTATTGAAAATGGCACGGCCATTGAAGCATCCATAAATTCAGCCCGGCTCGATGTCTTGCTGGCTGAAGCAAAACAAACACGAATCAAGGAAGTGGCGCAATCCATCCAGTCATTATCCGAATCCATAAAAGCTCTTTCTGCGGCCTTGGAAAACGAACAAAGAAATATTGCCGCATGCACACTCAGAAGCAGCATTGACGGCCGTGTGGCAAAACAGTACGTCAGCCCGGGGGATATCGTTTCGCCCACGAGTGCGATTTATGCCGTTTTGGATCCGAAAAGTCTCTATGTTGTTGCATTGCTGGAAGAAAACAAGCTCAAAGGCGTTATTTCAGGTGATACTGTCAATATAACGATCGATGCGTATCCGAATCAAAAATACAAGGGCGTCGTCCGTCAGGTGCTTCCGGCGTCCGCTGCAACTTTTGCCCTTGCGCCCCGTGATATATCGGCAGGTGAATTCACCAAGGTGGCCCAGCGCATACCGGTGCGTATCGATATCACCAAAGGTGATATCAGTATGCTGCGGATCGGCTTGAGCGGGGAAGTGGAAATCCGGCGGGAAGGGGTCTGATGGAGACGCCGTCAACAGATCTTCCGATCTATCGCACCATTTCTCGCGGGCGGCGGACCTTTTTGACCATCATCGTCATGACCGGCGCATTTATGGCCATCTTGGATACGACTATCGTGGTCGTCGTGATTCCAAAGATGATCGGTCCGCTCTCCACAGATCTTTATGGCATCCAATGGGTCATCACGTCGTACATGACCGCGGCGGCGGTTGCCCTTTTGCTGACACACAATCTTACCCATGTGGTCGGGCTCAAGCGTCTTTTCGCGACCGGGCTTGTTATTTTTACCGTTGCGAGCACCCTTTGCGGCATGGCCGGGACCCTGGGGAACATGATCGCTTCCCGCAGCCTCCAGGGAATCGGCGAAGCGTTTATCATGGCATCGGCCCAAACCATATTATTTTCGATTTATCCTCCGGAAAAACAGGGTCTGGCCATGGGCATCTATGCCATGGGAGTGAGTTTCGCTCCTTCGCTGGGACCGACTGTCGGCGGATGGATTACTCAGAATTTGAGCTGGCGCTGGGTGTTTTATATCAACCTGCCGGTAGGCGCGTTAAATTTCGTCGCGGCCCTTTCCTTTTTGCCCCTGATGATGACGCATAAGGTGCGTCCTAAATTTAATTTCATCAGTTATTTTTTTATGGGGATCTTTACTGTTTTTCTCCTGATCATTCTGTCAAAGGGACAACAGCTCGGCTGGCTTCAGTCCACCCCCATCGGTTTGCTCGCCCTGGGCGCGGTCATGGCGTTGATGCTTTTCATGATTTCGGAAATATCTTCCGGTCACCGACTCATCGACCCGGCTATTTTAAAAAACAGGACATACATGCTGTCCATGGGGTTTTATTTTTTCGTCATGGGACTATGCATCTATCAATTCTTATACCTTCTCCCTCTTTTTTACGAAAATCTAAAGCAACTCGGGACATTTGTCACCGGACTTCACATGCTGGCCTTTGCCATGTTCATCGCCATCTTTTCTCCAGGTGCCGGTATATTGAGCGACCGGTTCGGCCCACAGCCTGTTCTGGCGCTAAGCTGCGTGATTTTTCTTTTTACCAGTTGGTATTTCATTCCTTCGCTGAACTACTACACCCCGTCTGTTAGGGCCGCTATTGTCACCATACCGCTGGGCATCGGCATGGGCTGTTTTTTTGCGCCGCTTTCCGCTATGGCCTTAGGACGTCTGGGAGATAAGACCGCTCTAGGGGTAAGCATGATGCATTATCTTCGGTTTGTGGGCGGAGCCCTGGGCACGGCTGTCGCCACAAACATACTGGAAAAGAGCCAGGCGATCCATCTCGAAGGGATCGGCATCATGCAAAACTATGGGTATGTCCGCCGATTTTTAGATTCGCTCAGCCCGCGCTTTTCCGCGCTGTTTACTCACAATGCCGCCATCGGGAAGGCTCATGTATTCTTTGGCCGGGTACAGGATTTACAGGCCCTGAGCTTCGCTTTTCAAGATACGTTCCGGCACAGCTTCATATTTTCGCTCATCGGCAGCTCTTTTTTAGTCCTGATTCTTGTGGATGAAAAAATAAAGAAATCAAGGACGGCTATGGGCAAAAAATATATGAAAGAACCGACAAGCTAAAACAGCGGCATCAGGTTTAAGAATCGATTCATTTTTACGTTACCATTTTCGGTATTTATCTACCCATTTCCTACCATAGAATTTGGTGTTGATTTTGCGCCCATATGAGTGTATCTGTCGTTATATAGGTTAAACAATTCCTGAAGCTGAAACCTGCTCTGAACTTCAAATATTTAGGCCGCTGCTGAAGACATCTTGGATTTGGAGGATTTAGGGAATGAGGAAATTACGTAAACCAGAGAGCGCCCGGCCGATCGTCGAGGGATACTCCCGTAACATCATGGACAACCTCTTGGAAGGGTGCCAGATTATCGGTCCGGATTATCGGTATCTGTTCGTCAACGATGCCGCTGCCGGCAAGGGGCGCCGGCCCAAGGAGCGGCTTTTCGGCCGGACCATGACGGAGGCTTACCCGGGCATCGATAACACGCCCATGTTCTCGGTTCTCCGGCAATGCATGGCGGATCGGATTCCTTGCCGGATGGATAACCAGTTCGTGTTTCCCGACGGAACACAAGGCTGGTTCGATCTCAGGTTCGAGCCGGTGCCGGAGGGTGTATTCATCCTCTCTCTGGATATCACCGAGCGCAAGCGCATCGAAGAAGAGCAACGGATGAAGCTTGAAGTTCTGCAATTGATCAATGCAGCCGAAAGCTGGGAAGAGTGAAGGCCGACCCCGGCCAGATCGAACAGGTCATTATGAACCTCGCGGTGAATGCGCGCGATGCCATGCCGCAAGGCGGCAGACTGACCATTGAAACCGCCAACGTCGAACTCGACGAAGCGTACGCTCGGAGTCATTTGGGCGCAAGCGCCGGACCTCATGTTATGCTGGCCATCACCGATACGGGCTCCGGGATGGACGAGAAGACAAAGAGCAAGCTGTTCGAACCCTTTTTTACGACCAGGGGACAGGGGAAAGGCACGGGCATGGGGCTTGCGACGGTCTATGGTATCGTCAAGCAGTCCGGAGGCAACATCTGGGTTTACAGCGAGCCGGGCAAAGGATCAACATTCAAGATATATCTTCCGCGCGTGGAAGCCAAGCCGGAGCAGCTTGCCAAGCAAGAAGCCGAGACCGCCCGCGGGCAGGGAGAACTGGTGATGGTGGTCGAAGACGAGCCGTCTCTCAGGAGTCTTTTTGCACAGATGATTAAAAGCCTGGGTTACCGGGTGAATGTTGCATCCAACGGCAGCGAGGCGCTGGACGTGGTTGAAAAAGAGGGGTTGAGGCCTGACCTTCTGATCACCGATGTGGTCATGCCCGGAATGAGCGGGCGGGAATTGGCGGAATACCTGGACCGGATACAGCCGGGTCTTAAGGTACTCTACACATCAGGTTACACCGACAACGCCATCGTCCATCACGGGGTGCTCGATTCCCAAACGCCGTTCCTCCAGAAACCGTTCAGCACCGTAGACCTTGCCGCCAAGATTCGTGAACTTCTGAACTCAAGGTAGCTTTTACCAAGCAATCTAAAAATCAAAAAAGTGAAATATACAAAATACCATGCACTTGGGAATGACTATCTTGTCATCCCTTTTTCCGAACTTGAAAACGGTCTTGAAAAAAGACGTATTAAGCTGATCTGCCACCGTAATTACGGAGTGGGATCGGATGGCATCCTTATCGGTCCGCTTCGGAGCGAAACCTGTGACTTCGGGTTGAGAATCTTCAATCCGGATGGCAGCGAAGCTGAAAAGAGCGGAAATGGGCTGCGCATTTTCGCAAGATATCTCTGGGATGAGGGGCTAATAAAGACCCAGCCGTTCACTGTAGAGACACTTGGCGGCTCGGTAAGCTGCGAGGTGGCCCTTGACGGCAAAAATGTGATCGTCGAAATGGGAAGCGTCAGCTTCGATAGCACAAAGATACCCGTTGCCGGAAGCCCGCGAGAAGTTCTTAAAGAACGGATGGAAATCGGTGACCGTATTTTCGAGTACTGTGCCGCAACCATAGGCAATCCTCATTGTGTCGTTCTCTGTGAAAAGCTGACGCCGGGTATCGCCCGGAGCTATGGCCCCATCATTGAAATGGATTCGCGTTTTCCAAACCGAACGAATGTCCAATTCATGGAGATTATCGACCATAAAAATATCAGGATCGAGATATGGGAACGTGGGGCCGGATATACCCTTGCATCAGGCAGCAGCAGCACCGCCGCAGCGGCAGTTGCTCACAAACTGGGCTTTTGCGGTTCAAACGTTATCGTACATATGCCTGGCGGCGACATCGCCGTCAGCTTTTTGCCGGATTTCACTGCAACCATCGAAGGACCCGTTGTTCGGGTTTGCAGTGGGGCCATTGACAAGGAAATGTTTATAAACGACGCCTTCGAACTTTAGTTTACACTGGATCGCGGGTAGTCCGTCGCGATGAGTGAAAAACTGGCCGATCAATCATGAAAGGAGAAGAACATGAAACTGCCGGAGTATATAACTGCTGATGAAGTAAAAAGAGTCTGCAATGAAATTGGCTTGCGAGACTGGTCCAAAATCACGGATCCAATTGTTTCAGAGGGAGAAGCATCCACGATTCTCAAAATTGTGAATACCAAAGGGATGGATATTCCCCTTGAGACTTTTCGAAAAGGTTTAGAAGTTGAGCTTGAACATGGAACAAGATTTGAGGATGCAAATGTAACGAACAACCACCCGACCTTGACAGGCATGATCGTTATCGCACATCTCAAAGAGACGATGGACTATTATGAAAGAATCGATGTTGCTGAAATGGAAGGCGACCTATTGAAGGCGATTCTGTCTCGAAATCTCGAGAAAATACAATCAAAGTATAAAAAACTCATCCAAGCCCAGAGCTTGCTGAATCAATCGGTTGCCGACCAATTGAAGAAACACACCTAACATCTTGCGTCCGCACAAGGAGTGCTTGCATCTCTTGGCCTGTGATGCAGGGTTCAGCTCAAAATTATGACGATAGAAATCAGATCATATGAACCAAGTGATGAGACATCAGTGGCCCGGCTATGGACCGATTGCGGTCTTGTTGTTCCATGGAATAACCCCTATCGTGACATCCACCGAAAACTCGAAGTTCAGCCGGCTATATACACTATCTTATTAAAATCTAGGGAAAATATTAATGATAGGTATGAAGGGAAACAACTGTTCTTGACAATCGGCCGAGGGCCGAGTTAGGGTTTGTTATGTATGGATTGATATAACGGATCGTGGCCTGCCCCACACTCATCAGTAAAGTGTCGGACCGGGGGCAGAGCATAGGGGTATTGGCGCCCGGAGCATGGAAACCGCTCTGTACAAATCAATGGTCTTTCTTACAGGTATTGGCAATCGGTGAAGGAGAGATTATGAAGAAAATTGGACTTTTAAAAAAAACAACGCTGGTTCTGCTCTTGGGTTTTGTTTTCGTTTGCTTTATTGCTTTTCCATCTTCGGCTCAAAACCGGGGAAAAGTGATTATCTTTCATGCCGGTTCTCTGTCTATCCCCTTTAAACAAATCGCTGAAGCGTTCAACAAAAAGTATCCGAATGTACAGGTGCTCAGGGAGGCGGCAGGGTCACGGATCTGCGCCAGGAAGATCACGGATCTGAAAAGGCGTTGCGATATCATGGCCTCGGCCGATTATTCGGTTATCGATACGCTGTTGATCCCTAATTATGCGTCCTGGGATATCCACTTTGCCACCAATGAAATGGCCATCATGTACCGGCCGAATTCAAAATATGCCAATGAGATCAACAGCAAGAATTGGTATGATATCCTCCTGAAAAAAGGGGTAGAGTACGGCCATTCCGATCCCAACGCCGATCCGGCCGGCTATAGAAGCCAACTCGTTTGGCAGTTGGCCGAAAAATATTATAAAGTCCCGGGGCTTTATAAAAAACTGATAGCCGGTTGCCCTTTGCAGAATATACGCCCCAAAGAGACGGACCTGATCCCTCTTGTGGAAGCGGGTCAGCTCGACTATCTGTTTATTTACAAGTCCGTCTGTGAGCAGCATCATATGCCGTTTGTCGCTCTTCCGGCTCAAATCAACCTGGGGTCGCCCGCTTATGCAGATTTTTACAAGCAGGCGATGATCAGGATTTCAGGTAAAAAACCCGGCACCTTTATTGAAAAAAAAGGAGCGCCGATGGTTTACGGCATAACGATCCCCGGCAATGCGCCGAACAAAGAGTGGGCGATCAAATTTCTGGCTTTTGTCCTGGGGCCCCAGGGACGAAACATCATGGAGAAAAACGGGCAGCATGCGATTTATCCGGTAAAACTGTCGGGAGATTCGGATCAACTGCCTCCCGCCATAAAGCAACTGGTTAAATGAGAAATTTCAGAATCGTTATATCCGGACTGGGCGGGATTTTGGTTCTGATCATCGTGATTCCCTTGGCCAGGATGGTCGTGAGCGCGGATCCAGGGGTCTTACGATCCACCATCAGCGATCCGGAGGTCATCCAATCGATCCTATTGACCCTGCGAGCGGCCTTGTGGGCAACCCTGAGCTGTATTCTGTTCGGCGTTCCGCTGGCTTATGCGCTGGCCCGCTGGAACTTTCCGGGAAAGACCATTGTCCAGGGCATCGTCGACCTGCCGGTGATGATTCCCCATACCGCTGCCGGCATTGCTTTGCTGATGGTTTATGGACGTGAATTTTTTCTGGGCAAGGCCTTTAGCCTTGTCGGCATCAGTTTTATGGGCACGGTGCCGGGAATCAGCCTTGCCATGGCATTCGTATCGCTGCCATTTCTGGTCAACGCATCGCAGGACGGATTTCTGAGTGTCGATCCGCGGCTGGAACGCGTTGCCCGGACCCTCGGGGCTTCACCTTGGCAGGCGTTTTTCAAGGTCAGCCTGGCGCTTTGCTGGCGGTCAATTCTCTCGGGTGCGATTATGATGTGGGCCCGGGGAATTGCCGAATTCGGAGCGGTTATCGTGCTGGCCTACCACCCGATGATCGCCCCGGTTCTGATTTGGGAACGTTTGGAGAACTACGGGCTCAAATATGCAAGCCCCGTAGCAGTGATTCTGATCCTCCTTTGTCTTCTCATTTTCTCCGGATTGCGCTGGCTTTCTAGACCAAAAAAGGAGGTATAGATGCTCAGACTTGAAGGTATAAATGTCAGGCTGGGCGAATTTCGACTCCGTGATATCTCCCTACATGTCAGGGCCGGAACCTACCTGACGCTGCTTGGTTCTACGGGTACAGGCAAAACCGTCCTTCTCGAAACCATCGCCGGGGTGCACAAGCCCAGCAGCGGGCGCATCCATATCAAGGGTCGTGATGCCACCCGCCTGGCACCTGAAAAAAGGCACCTGGGCATCGTCTATCAGGATTACGCCCTGTTTCCGCATCTCACGGTTTTCCGGAACATTGCCTTCGGTCTGCATCTGAAAGGTGCCCCGGGACACAAAATCAAGGGGGCCGTTGAAGAGATGGCGGGCTTTCTTGAAATCAGGCACTTGCTCAAAAGGCGCCCCAGCCGGCTTTCCGGAGGGGAGCGCCAACGTGTGGCCCTGGCCCGGGCCTTGGTGATGGAGCCTTATGTGCTGCTCCTCGATGAACCACTGGGTGCCCTTGACCGTGTTACCCGCAGCCGCATTCAAAACGAATTGAAAAGGATTCACACCCAACTCGGTGTAACGATTGTTCACATTACCCACGATCTCGCAGAAGCCTTCTTCCTGGCCGATCACCTGGCAGTTATGAAAGACGGGCGGATCCTGCAGGAAGGCGCTCCGGAAGAGGTGTGCAGACATCCCAACAGCCGCAGCGTCGCCGAACTGGTGGGTATCGAGAACCTGATCGCCGCAACGGTCGAGGATACCCGGCTGGTCACAGCGTTAGGAGATGTGGATCTCAAACGGGTTTGCACGGGCAGGGAGGATCTGCCCGACCGGGTCTGTCTGACACTGCCGGGCTGGAGCATCGAGCTCTTTCCTGCCGGAGAACCGCAGGAATATGTCTGGCAGGGAAACCTGAGTATTTCCGGTGTTTACTCGATGAACGGCACCGGCGTGCTTGAGGTGACCCTGGTCCATAATGACGGGAATAGTCTGAAAACCTATCTTTCACGGCGCGAAGCCAAAGCCATGTCCGTATATCTGAAAATCGGCACCACCGTGCCCGTCGGCTTTCTTGGAAAAGGGGTATACTGGGTGCCCGAGGAAGTATCCGTGTAGAGCCGGATGGGGGCCGGTTTACGGAGAAACACTTTATCAGAGAAAGATTTGTTGGGAGACGATTCATTATGAACGTTGATAAAAAAGATATTCTGGTGGTCGACCAGACGATACGTGAAGGGATGCAGCATCGTGGTTTGATGTTCAGTTATGAAGAACGGATGAAAATTATTGATTTTCAGAATCAACTTAAGGTTGATATTTCGGCAGCCGCTTATCCGCCGGCCCACGAAACCGAAAGGGTTATTCTCTACAAAATAAATAAGCAGTGCATTGAAAACGCTTACCGTTTGAAACCGGCGGGGCATTGCAGGGCCTTATTGGGTGATGTAAAATTTTTGATCGAATCCGGCATCAATCAATTTCATCTTCACTCCGGTATCAGCAGGGACCTCATCGGCAAATTCGGCGAGAAAAAGATATTTTCAAATCTTATTGATGCAATCAACTATATTCGAAAAAACTCGGAATACCCTGTTATTGAAGTGAGCCTTCTCGATGTGGGCAAAACAGATAAACAACTTTTAAAAAAGCTTGCGTCCTACCTTATCAACGATCTCGAGGTCGATATTTTAACATTGCCCGATACTTCGGGTGTCATGCAGCCGATGAGCTATTATGATGTCGTTGCCGATATTTGTAAGCTCAACACCCATGGAAAGACTCAAATTAGTGCGCACTGTCACAATGATCTCGGCATGGCCGTTTCCAATACGATTATGGGCGTTTTGGCAGGGGCCTCCGTCATCGAGGTCTCAGCTTTCGGGATCGGCGAGAGAAATGGAATAGGGGATTTGTTTGTTGTCGCTAAGGTATTGAATCGTGAGGGATTTCGGATTAAACTCAATATTGAGAATGTCGCGCTTTTTAAAGCGTACTATCACTATGTCAACGAATTGTATCTAAATAAAATCGGCGAGCCTATTCTCAATTTTAATACGCCTTTTTTTGGGGCATCTGCTGTCACCCATGTCGCCGGGACTCATGGTATCGGTGAATACGGAATAGATGGCAGAAAGGAGGAAACGGACTATTATTTTAATGTGTTAACCGGTAAAAACAACCTAAAAAAATTCTCCGATTTAAATGGTCTTGATATCGATGATAACATCGCTCGAGAATCTGTAAAAGAAATAAAAGACTTAAGTGCAACGATGCAGCGTTGTCTTCATAAGGAAGAGGTGATAACGATCATCAGAAAAAATATGGATATGAAGAATTTAGAAAAAGCGTTAAAATCTTTTATGGACGGAGACATGCTTGTTTCGGATTTGGCTCGTATCCTTTTTCACGTTTTTCAGGATGATAGGGTTCATTATCAGGATCTGGCATCAGCGGCTTGCGGTAATATGGATGAGGTGCTTTTAGCGCTGTGGGAGTGGAAGCTCGTTATACCGGTTCGATCATTACGGTGTTCGGAATGGGATTCCCGGATTTTGTCGACGGAACCGAAAGACTTATATGAAATGCCCAACATCTCCAAAGCACTGGTGAAAAAGGGGATAGAGACCGGAACATGGGATAGTACCGCGGCGATCCTGGATCTGTTTCAATATATGGGCGAGATGGAATGGGAGAAAATGCCGGACCTGATTCTCTCCATTAAGAAAGATACGTTGCATAACACGATTAACGGCGCCAAGATCGGTATTCTTTGCATTCAAAACAGACTGAAGGATAAAACAGGCGCCATGATCGCCATATTAAAAGGGGCCGGCGTTATCAGTCCAAAGCTGGCGGCGATCAACCGGACGACAAAAGCCAAGTCTCCGCTTTATGAATTCAATCCCAGTGTGTATGCAGAACTTTAAACCGGCATGAAAATTCATGAGAAACTTTAAGTGACCCGGTCGAAAAGGGATTCAGCAACACCCCATCCATCGCATCGAAGGCCATGAGGAAATACGATCTGTCTCGTACATTTTTTAAGTTTTTTTCTAAAAGCGATGCCTTTTTACTTGCAGCGCTTTTGAGCCATAGCCTGTATAAAGATACGATCCGCTACAAAGAAATCGATATCATGGAAAGCCAAAAAAAGGATTTGATGCTGTTGGCCTTTGAAGAGCGCATCCTGATCCCGGTCAAATCCCGGAGCGGCCCGGCGTGGGAGGATAGGCTTCTTGATTTCAGAGACGAGGGGCTCTATTTTATTCCGCCGGTTGTCAAGGCGATGGTAAACACCATTTATGAATTTGGGAAACCTTCTTGTGATACGGCTGTAAGAACAACCTTAGCGAAAGTGATTCAGGAAGATATGGGCAAATTTATTAAACTATTACAAGTAACCATGAAACATGCCAATAATTATTTTTTTGAAACCGGACTGCTGGAAATTTTTTTTAAAGCGTCAGGAATGGATTGCGACCTTCATGACGTCATTGACATGTTCGTCATCTACGGAATGATGAGCCCTTGCCCCCGGAAATCGCTGATGACCGGCCTGTCGTGGTATGAGATCAATTCAACCCTTTACTGGGATAAAACATTTCTTTTATGATCAAGTGAGATCGGGGAAAAGAAAAATCAGGACAGGAACAAATTCATGAAAACCCAATTAAGCGACAGTGCAAAGCGTGTACAGGATTCCCTACATAACAAAGGCTTTTCCTTTGAGGTTAAAGAGCTTCCCGGCTCAACAAGGACTGCACAAGAAGCCGCGGAGAGTATTGGGTGCTCGGTACCTCAAATCGCTAAATCGTTGGTGTTTAAAGATAAGAAAACCGATCGCCCGATTCTTGTCATCGCATCCGGCTCAAATCGGGTCGATGTAATGAAAATCCAAAAATCCACGGGTTTAAAACTTGGCCGGGCGGATGGAAACTATGTGAAAAAACGGGTCGGATTTGCCATCGGCGGGGTACCGCCCGTAGGCCATATCGAACCTCTGGAAACGATATTGGATCCGGACCTGAAAAAATATGACGTCATCTGGGCCGCGGCTGGTACTCCTTTTGCGGTTTTTAAGCTTAAGCCCATTGATTTAGAATCTCTTACGGAGGGGAAATGGGTTGATTTGTCTGAAGAGACATAACGACGGCATTATTATTCAAACAGCCGAAGACTTTTTGAAATATGCCAAAGATTGCAAAATCTTACTATATACTTAGTGCGGTGATTCGCAGTGCCAAAGAGACAAGGTTATGATCTTCGGAAATTCGCAAGCACTCAGAAAACGTATCACCGAGGGGATTCAGCGGAAAGCACCGGGCAAGATCAATATTTTTGAGGACACGTCGGCATTCATGTCCATCAACGTCGGCGACGTTGTGCGGCTGGCCGGCTGCGACTACTTGATAACCGGCCATGCACGTGAAGGCCGGTTCGGAATAGACGAACACCCCAAGTTCTGGGTCAAGAAAGTTGTTGATCTTGGTACCGGTAAGCGGAAGTCGGGGGGATGAATGATGAAAAAGCGGAAGGTGATTGTCAACGACCTGATGCAGAAAAACTATACTTATTATCTGTCCGAACCTGTGGGAAAAAACTTTTATGCAGGATTTTCCCCTGAAGTAACACCACAGCAAATGCTTAAGATGGGGGTCTTCGGCGGCAAGTACATGACCGACTGCAGAGAAGAGTTCCCCAAAGACTGGTATGCGCATGCAAAACTGTGTCACGAACACCATGTCCCCGAGTTGAATTACTTTGGCATCAATGCTTCCCAGCCATTATCGGTTTGGCGGGAAAAAGGCTGGATTTATCATGAAGATCCCAGGGGTTGGTTTCAATGGTACTGCAGGTATTACTTGGGAAGAAGATGTCCTGATGATGAACGTCAGGTCAAACGATGGAATGCGATGATACGGCATATTGCACAGATCCGAAAGCACTGCCAAAAGAAAGATGTGAATTGCCGGCCCAAGCAGCGGCAGGCATTGCTGAATTGGGCTTATGACAGCAGAAAAATTTAGAAGGCATCTCAAAAGAGTCTTTTCGCCCGATATCGGCGTTAAGCCCTCGTTTCAAGTCCTCGACATACTTCAGTATATCTGTGGGTTGATTCTCGGCCTCGTCTTGATATCGACCGAAAATCCTAATTTTGAGATAGCTTATAGCGCCGGGCAGGTTGAAAAGAGGACAAGATGGTCGAACGCCTCCACATCGGAACATCGGGCTGGAGCTATAAACATTGGTCCGGCATTTTCTACCCCGAAGATGTAAAGCCGGCCAAGTATCTCGAGCATTATGTGACGGCGTTCGACTGCGTGGAATTGAACGCGAGCTTCTACCGCATTCCAAATGTCAAGACGGCCGAGGAGTGGGCGCGCCGTACACCGTCATCGTTCCGGTTCTGCGCAAAGATGAGCCGGTTCATCACGCACCAAAAGAAACTGGTCGATGCGGCGGAATCGCTCGATCGGTTTTTGGCGGTGTTCGATCCGCTCAGCAACCGGCTCGGTCCGTTTCTGGTCCAACTTCCGCCCAGCCTGCGCTTTGACCCGGACATCGCGGACCCTTTTTTACATTTGCTCGCCTCGCGCCGAAACATCGGCGAGTTTGCCTTGGAAGCCAGGCACGATTCCTGGTTCACGCCCGAATCTTTCTCTCTGCTGAGCCATTACGGCATTGCCAATGTTATTGCGGATTCAGGCGGGCGTTTCGCCGGGGCGGAAGTGCCCACGGATTCTCTTGTTTACCTCCGGTTTCACGGTCCCGATGGACGCTACCACGATTCATACACCACCGCCGCGCTCTCGACCTATGCCCGGAAGATTATGGGCTGGCTTTCCGAAAGATGTCAGGTCTGGGCCTTTTTCAACAACGATTTTGACGGACACGCCGTCCACAATGCGCGTGAACTGAAGGCGCTGATTGAGTCAGGATTTTAAGGTTTGAAACTTGAGTATATAGCCTGAAGATTCTCCATTAATATGCAAGATTCATGTTTTAAAATCATAAATTCCAAGCACCAAATTACAAAAAAATCACAAATTTCAATAATCCAATGAACTTCCAACAAAGCCAGTCCCCTCTGGAGATGACCGAAGCCTGGTCATCTGGAGCAAAAATTTTACTCCGGCAAATCTTCCATTAAGAGTTCATGGGTGATATCAATGCAGCCAATCACGCTCTGGGCTCCGGGGCATAATGTGATGTAATTTTCCAATGCATCCGAAGCATCTTGTCTTTTTTCCCTGGGCAGTTTAAGGTGATATTCAACATTGATATGCGTAATTTTCAAAACACCGTCGACATTTTCGATATCGCCGGTGACGATAGCCTTATATTGATTTTTAAAGGTTTTGATCTTTTTGCCGGCCAACACCGCGGCCAGTGTGCCCATCATTCAGCCGCCGACGGCGCCGACGATGTGGTCCAAGGTGGCTGCGTGTTCCTTTTCAGGCTCGATTTTGTAAAAATTTTTAATTCCGCCGTGGATGCCGTAAAATACCGGTTCGTTAAAACCTTCGATTTCGGCTATCCGGGTCGGCCCGTGCTCTCTGGTAATGGTAATGCGTGACGTATGAACGATGTCTCCCATAATATCCTCCTTTTGGTTTGTATTCTCTGAACCTCATGATAACTTGGGGTGTAAGGGAAGGGAGTATTTTCATATGATCAATGATGCAAAATTTGATATACTTAATTTAATATCACTTTATTGCATGTCAAGCGGAGTATAATATCAGGAGGTGCAAATTGCCGGAAACCATATTTAAAGACCTGAAGATCCATTGGGAGAGTTACGGGGAAAAAGAGCCGCTGCTGTTGATCAGCGGTGTCGGCGGCGGCACGTGGACCTGGGAAGATAGCATCGAAGCATGGTCTCTCCACTTCCGTGTCATTGTCTTTGACAACATCGGCGCCGGCCGTTCCAGCATGCCGAACCGTCCTTACACTATGACGGAAATGGCGGATCACGCCGCGGCTGTTCTGGATGCAGCCGGGGTGAACCAAACGGGTGTTGTGGGTCTTTCGATGGGCGGCATGATTGCCCAGGAATTGGTCTTGAGACATCCGAACCGGGTCCGCCGTCTGGTTCTTGGAAGCACCCATTGCGGCGTCAGCCGGCGTATACCGCCGGATCCGGATATCATCAAACGCTTTGCCGATAACAAAGGTCTTTCACCGGAACAGATCTTCGACAAAAACCTTTTGCTGTTGGTCACGCCCCGGTTTCTGAAAAAAGGATCGGATGTCCTGAAACGTTATAAAGAACGGGAGTTGAAGGCGCCCATCCAGCCGGATTATGCGCTCAAAGGACAACTTGACGCCATCGCCGGCTTCGATGCCTGCGGGCGCATCCATAAGATACAAGTTCCCACCTTGATTCTCACGGCAGAAAAAGATAAACTGGTACCGCCCGGGAACGGACGTTTACTTTCGAGCCAAATCCCCGGTGCCGTAGAAAAGTCTTTTGCCGATGCCGGCCATCTCATTCATCTGGAATGTGCCGGGGAGTTTCACGAGATGGTTAGGCAATTTTTTTCCGCCTAACTGTTTTTATTGATGCGCTCTGGCATGACATATATCCAGAAAATATTTGCCCTGGTTCGATCCGCCACGGGGCATGATCTGTCCCATTGCAAGCAGACCGCCATTCGCCGCAGAATCGAGCGGCGAATGGCCATCCATCAAATTATTCCCACATCAGGAGGTTTCGGATTGCTGGGCGGTACTCTGGTGCAGTATTTACCGGAGAAAT
>Ga0210077_1000401_pt1 | contig 16855 bp, 6 predicted proteins | sample RushMan_CattailN_5_FD_185556 | JGI IMG/M metagenome (GOLD analysis project Ga0210077, IMG submission 185556) | Wetland microbial communities from San Francisco Bay, California, USA, that impact long-term carbon sequestration -... | ecosystem: Environmental > Aquatic > Marine > Wetlands ... | reverse complement strand
CGGCATTCAGGTCCGAGGAAAACAGGATATGGGCAGAACGGCCAAGCTGAGGAATTTGATCATGCGGCTGTACCCCCTTCCAGGTAATCCATTCCTCTGACTGCTTGCTCCATAAATTACGCAGCGCTTCAGGCACATCACCTACCACTACCAGTTCGACCCGCTGGGCAATGCGGCTCTGGAGACTTCGCACCAGGTGAATAGCATTCTCAAGTCCCATCTCATAGCCTCCAGCTACATGCGCCTCCACCAGCAAAATGCGGATGTGATCGTCAGGCGGTTCCCCAGGACCTTCGGGTGAGAAAGCATCCAAATCTACACCATTGAAAATGATCCTCCCGTCAGCAGAAACCGGCTTGTAGACTGTTTGCCACCAGGCGCGAGCAAACTGACTCTGATACACCACACGATCAGCAAAATATTGGCGGATGATGGATAACAGCCAGTTGTTGGTTTCAGAACGCAGGTAATAAGGCAGGTTGAGAACGCGCCTGCGGTGCATCCAGTTCATTCCATTCAAGCGCTGAACGATGCGTACGCCCCGCCGCCTGGCACGCCAGAGTACATCCAGGCGCCGTGTGCCGCCGATAACCAACAATGACTTGCATCTGGGAGAGAGCGGTGAATCGATAACAGGTATGCCACGCTGTTCAAGCCCTTCAGTCAGGCTGTGATAGAAAGAGACTGGCCCCCCCATCCCGTTCAATTTTGGTAGGATGCAGACGCCCTTTTCTGCCGCAGATTGGATCATGAAGAAGTCTCGCTGTGTTCTGCTGTGGATTCTTTGAAAGCTAGAAGTGCATCAACGATCCGCTCGGCAGCGTGCCCATCGCCAAATGGGTTTGGTACATTGGATCGATTAAAAACACCTTGTGGGAGCTTTAAATATTCATTCGCTGTATTCACAATTTCCTGGCAGTCGGTCCCCACCAACCTGAGGATACCTGCCTCGATGCCTTCCGGCCGCTCTGTTACCTGGCGCATTACCAGAGTTGGAATCTGCAGCGCGGTCGCCTCCTCCTGGACGCCACCTGAATCAGTCAGGACCAGGGAAGCCGATTTGAGAAGGTGCACCATGGCAAGGTACGGCTGCGGAGGAAGAAGCGTGATGTTTTTAACTCCCTCCAGGATACGATAGACTGGCTCCTGTACACTTGGATTTAGGTGCACCGGGTAAATCATGTGAATCTGCTCGTCATACTGCTCTGCCAGCATGCGTAATGCCTGGCAGATATTTTCCAACGGCAAGCCAAAATTCTCTCGTCGGTGTGCTGTCACCAGGACGAGACGGCGCTCACCCGGGAGCACCCTCATTTCCCTCAGCATCTCTTCCATTTCCTGGCTGGGAGAGCGTTTGAGTATTTCATAGAGAGCATCGACCACCGGGTTGCCGGTGATAACAATGCGCCAATCTTCTACACCTTCGCGCAAAAGATTGCTGCGGCTGTTCGACGTTGGGGCAAAATGCAGATCAGCCAGGACACTCGTTACCCTGCGGTTCATCTCTTCGGGGTACGGCTGCCATTTATCTCCTGTGCGCAGCCCAGCTTCAACGTGGCCTATGTGGATACGGTGGTAGTAGGCCAGGGTGGCTGCTGCCATCACCGTAGTAGTATCACCCTGCACCAGGATCCAGTCAGGTTTCGTTTCCTCAAGCACGGGATCCAGGCGGGTGAAAATTTCTGCTGTAAGGCGAGCTAACCGCTGGTTAGGCTGCATCAGGTTAAGGTCAATATCGGGAACAATGTCAAAGATATCCAGTACCTGGTCCAGCATTTCGCGATGCTGGGCAGTCACGCAGACCTTGGACTCAATCATTGGGCGGCGGGCTAATTCTTTGACTACCGGCGCCATTTTCACCGCTTCAGGGCGGGTACCAAAGATGGACAAAACTTTCAGTTTTTTCATTTTTTCCGCATCAGCTCTTTCATCATCGCGAGTTCCCGAAATGGTTATCTCAAGATCCTCCTGCGCCCAGCCTGTATAGCTTGAAACCAGCCTCTTGCCAATCCTGTAGATTCCACACATTAACCGTATCGATCAATTTCCTGGCAGCAGTCATTCCAATAACTGCATCAGGGGTAAGCAGGCGCAACTCAGCATGGGCAACCAGGTTTATCAGGCAGTCAGCCTCGCGTATGACCTCCTCAAGCTGATTGGAAAGGAAAGTCTCCTCCAAAATTCCTTCTCGCGCATACGGATCATACGCGCGTACCTGTGCGCCTTCTTTTACGAGAAGCTTGAGTACAGCTATTGCCGGGCTTTCGCGAAAATCATCCACGTCTGGCTTATAACTGAGACCCAACACAGCAACCCGTACGCTTTGTAGATCCTGGCCCAGAACCTGTTTGACCTGTTCCAGGACGAACTTTGGCTGTGCATCATTTACCAGCCGTGCCGCATGGATCAAAGAGGAAATATCAGGAGCTGATTCTACCAGGAACCACGGGTCAACGCTGATACAATGACCGCCAACACCTGGCCCCGGTTTGAGTATATTGACGCGAGGATGCAAGTTCGCGATCTCGATGGCTTCCCAGACATCCATCTTGAAGCGATCTGCCAGCCGGCTGAATTCATTCGCCAGGGCAATATTGACATCCCTGTACGTATTCTCCATCAGTTTTACCATCTCTGCCGTGGTTGAATCAGTTAGTAAGATCTCACCGCGCACGAAGATGCTGTAAAGGTCGCGGCCAGCCTGTGCCGATGCCTGGTCAATGCCCCCAACAACGCGCGCATTTTCAATCAGTTCACGCAAGATTTGTCCGGGCAGTACCCGTTCAGGGATATATGCCAGTAAAAAATCACTTCCAGCTTTCAATCCTGATTTCTCCAGGATGGGAGAAAGGAGATCGATGGTAGTGCGCGGCGGCGAGGTTGATTCCAGGACGACCAGGTTGCCATGCCTTAAGTATGGGACGATCGATTCGGCTGCCGAGACGACGTAGCTCATATCGGCTTTTTTGCTTTCTTCGAAGAAAGGCGTGGGAACTTCTATTATGAAGGCATCAGCAATCTCCGGCTTCGCCTGCACAGTCAGGTTGCCGGAGCGCAATGAAGCCTTTACCAGGGTGCGCAAACCGGGTTCATGAATATGCAGCTGCCCATTGCGTAAACTTTCGACAACTCTGGGGTTGGTATCAACCCCAATCACCTGTAATCCATGTGTGGCAAACGTGCTGGCGGTCGGCAGACCGGTATAGCCCAGTCCCAATATGCAGAGTTTTTTGAATTCCAAGATCACCTCTCGATGAAGGGATTGTTTCCCATTATCCCATGATTCTTTGTGGTTGAAAAGCAGCCCTGGATGGTAGGAGTATACAGACCTAACAAAAGTGAATTTTCTTTAACAATGTTTAGTACTTGCTTGGAGGTACGCACCATGATACACTTTTAACATGGGCGAAAGGATTCTGGTTGTTACGAGCCATACAGAATTCGGAGAAACACTGCGACTGAGTCTGGAAGAAGACGGCGGCTACCAGGTTCACTATGCCCAAATAGCGAATGATGCCATTCAGACAGCTAGGAGACAGGATTTCTTTCTCGCCATCCTGGATGCAGAAGGTATCGATTTGACAATTCAGGAATTGGTCGAAGGATTACGTGAGGCAATTCCTGACATCCACATAATCGTTATTCCTCCATTCAATGACGCTGATCATCCCTCTTTACAAGGCATCCGAATTGATGGCTATCTTAACCGTCCTTTCTTCACTCCTGATTTAATCACTCAAGTGAGGGAGCTGGCAGCACAAAGAAAAGAGAGAGAACCAATTCCGAAAGAAGAAGAAACCGCTGTACGTCCGAAACTGACCAAGGATGATCTTTTAAGGGAATTGGATCATTTCTTCAACTGGATGGACAAGCCGCTTGCGAGAAAAGCTGAAGAAAGGCAACCCGAACCTGAGAGTAATGCCGATCAGGAAGAGGAAAAAAGCAAGCAGGTATCGCATGGGGAAAATATAGAGGAATCTCAAATAAGCGCAGAACACATTGAGATTCCTGATGAAGAAGAAATTCCTCTTCCCCCTGATGAGCCGCAGGCTGCGGAAGATCGAATGGAACAGAACCTGCAACAGGATTGGATGATGGAAGATAAAATGGAAGAGAAGAAGAAACCAGAGTCAGAGGAAGAGATCATTGAAGATCTTCTGGCTCAGCTTGCCGCGCAATCTACGCCGGAAAGTGAGCAGGGCGAGGAGGAGGGTAAGATTGTTACGACCTCTGAAGGACTGGAACATCCACCAGCAGAGGTCGATAAACCACAAGAAACTCAGGGGCTGACTGCTCAGGATTTGGATGATAAGGGTGAATGGTCGCAAACAGCGGAGATATCCGCTGATGAAAGCCGATTACCTGAAGGAACTTCACCGGAAGAATCGCAGGGCAGTTGGGAATATTTAGAACCGGTAGACGAAGATCAAGCGATCGAAAGGCTCAGGCAGGCTATCACCGATCAGGATGATCAGTATGCTTCATTCCAATTAAATTACCTTGTAGAAAGAGACGCGTTTCCCGGGATTGTTTTAATCCTGTCAGAAAAGATATGGGCGCATGCAGGTGTACTTCAAAAAACAGACCTGGAAGAAATAGAGCAAATCCTTTCTTCCGGGCATCATTCAGGCGAGAATGTAGACCTCGCTCGCTTTGTGCGCTTTGGAAGCCGGAATGAAAAATTCCTGATCTATGCAACCACAATCCAGGCCGGGCTAACCCTGTGTGAAGTACATCATGCAGGTAAGCCACTGAGCAAGATACGAAAACACACCATCGATCTGGCACGACAGCTCAGGGTAGAGGTGGCGGAACCACCTGGGGAACCAGTAGCAGTTCACCCCCCAGAGACAGAGCTGCCCGTTTCGAAAGAAGAGGAACAAGAACCAGCACAGGTCGTCGAAGAAGAGACCGGGGAAACATTACCCACAGATGACATTACAGGTATGGAAGAAGAGCCGGTTGTAGATCACGTCATGATGGGGGATGAATGGGTATACGAGATGCCAGAGGAGACTGCACCTGTCGAATTAGTGGAAAAAGCAGACCAGGTAGAGGCGTCCGATCAAATGGGCAGCGTACAAGAATTAGTAGCAGAAGAAGGTTCAGGAAAAATGAAAGAAGAATCCCCCACACAAGGACGATATTATGGGCCAAAATCCGGTCCAAAATTGTTCACTAATCAGATAGAACCCGCCGATAAAGCGCCTCTGCTCGCATTTCAAAATGGGCAGACGGATAGCATGGCTACCTTCAATCAAATGGCGGAACCTGAGGATGGTGGAAAGCCATCGCGTGTTTTCGACGCCGAACAATACGCAGATTACCGGGCGCAAAAAGATGCTGTAGATATTCTTGGGAACGTGCGCGCGCGCTTGAAAAACCAGCGCTCGCCTGCGAATAAATCTCTCTACCTGGCTGTCGAAGCGGAATATTATCAGTCGCTGGTTGGACAGAATGAAATTGGTTATGAAATCAAAACATCTGCAGTTCAAGCAGCAGAAATGATACAGGAAGAAGCGGAAGAGCCTGCAGATTTGTATCCACTCCTTATAGAAAACCGGGTGCTGGATGAAGCCCTGGAAGAAATCGCACCTGAAATTGAGGAAATTGAAGCCCCTGAGACTGAAGAAGAAATGCTGCCTGAAGAAGCCATAGGGGGAGAAGATCTATCTCTGGAAAGGGAAGCAGTGCAGGAGGTCGAAGCCGAATCGTCAGCTGAACCGGAGGAGGGAGCCGAGCCTCAGGGCGGGAGTGAAGCCCTGCTTGAAGAAGAAGCTGTGATGGTGGAAGAAGAGGAAGAAACAATGGAAGTGGTCGTGCCTGAAACCCCACCTTCAGAGCTCGAAATTGACGAAGGAAGCATTCCATCAGACCTGCTGGATGAGCAGGTAAGTGCAGCAGAGAGTCCAGAAGCAGAAACGGATCTCGAAGAAGAGCCTGAGCTTGAGGAAAAAGAATCGAAAAGCCAGTTGGAGGAAATGCTGCAGGGCATCCTCGAAGACCTGGAGATGGCTGTACCACCTGAGGTGCAGTTGGAAGAGGAGCAGGAAGAAATTCAGCCCGAAGAAGAGGAAACAGAGGGACCAGAGCAAGAGAATGTACAGAACCCCGAGGACCAGGTACGCATCCTAGATGATGAACTGGACTTGCTGGAGCCTCTTCGCAACAGGTCCGGCAAAGAAGAAGATCTTGATTTCGACATTGATGTAGACACTTTCTTCGAGGAGTACATGAGCGAAGTCGGCGAGCCCATCACGCCCGATGAAATTGGTCCACTGGCGGGGGCTGAAGCAATTTCACCCACAAAAGAAGAGCAGCCCGAAGAAGGAGAAATCCCTCCTGAGCCATCCGATGGAGTTGATAGCGCCGCAGCAGAAAAATCGGAGCCTCAATCAATCGATGATTTCGAAAGCCTACCCACGGAAGAAGTCGCTCTTGAAGAAACACAGGATACCTCCTTCGATGAAGGTCTGGCCGAAGGTGAAGAAGCTGCTGCAGAAGAAGAATTCATATCGACTGAGGAAACCCCGGAAGATCAACCAGCAGTTGAGATCGGCGAGATCATATCAACAGGGGAAGAAGTTGGCGAAACTGCGGAGGCTGAAAACGGGGAGGTTTCATCCGAACTGGAAGAACCCACCGAAGAGATAAGTGTTACCGAAAAAGAAGAAAATCTGACCGAAGAAGAACTCGCAGAAGCGGAAGAAATCACAGGTGAAGAAGATTTTCCGGCAACTGGTGAGCTTCCTTATCCAGAAGGACTTCTTGAAGACCAGGCGACATCTGCGCCGGAAGAACCCCTCGAAGAGTGGGATTTCATCGAAGAGGAAGAAACCCTGCCCGAAGAAGAACTCGCAGAAGCGGTAGAAACCACAGGTGAAGAAGATCCCCAGGAAACTGGTGAGCTTCCTTATCCAGAAGAACTTCTTGAGGACCAGGCGACATCTGCGCCGGAAGAACCCCTCGAAGAGTGGGGTTTAATCGAAAAGGAAGAAACCCTGCCTGAGGAAGAACCTGCCGAACCCGAAGAAACGACGGCCGAAGAAGAACTTGTTGAACCTGGCGAGGCTCCTTATAGAGAGCAACTCGAGGAAGAAGAAAGTATTGTCACTGAAATTGGCAGGCAGGACGAAGGACCCAGCTTGGCCGAAGAGCAGCCAGACGAAGACATCACTTCCGAGGATAATGCTTTCTTGAAGGATATGAAAGAACACATCAAAAGGCCAGATAAGGTTGGAAAAGGCGAAAAAAACCTGGATCTGGATGAGGATTTAAATGCACTGCTGATTTCACTTAATGAAACCAGTGCTGAGAAGCCTGGATCATCACCTGAATTGGATGCTTTCAAACCACCTTTTGACCTGGAAAACCTGGGAGATTTATTTTCGGAAGAAGAATCTGCAGAGGATATCCACGCAGCAGTGGAAGAAACCGTTATTCAGGAAGAAGGAATAGAGGCAATTTCAGGTGACCAGGAAGAGGCCTGGGAAACGATAACGGAGGAAGAGGCTGCAAAACAGGCAGAAATAGAAACCCAGAGGATTATCGAAGATATCCTGACCCAGCCTGAAGAGGAAATGGTGGATTTTCCACCCGCAGGACATGAAGAGCAGGCCATAGAAGACCTTCAGATATGGGATACTGATGAACACAAAGAACGACCCGGGACAGAGGAAGATGAATTCTCTGCCACGATCGTTGACAGGGAAGCAGCTCAACCCTCGGGAAGAATGGAGGACGAAGCTGCTGAGCCACCCGCTCCAGGTGATTTCGCGTCAGACCAGGTACTTGAAGAGGGTCTTTATCCATGGGAAACAGAAGTTGCACAAGATAACGAATCTACCCCAACACCTCACGCGGGTTTAGATGAAGCCGCCCCTGGAGGCCTGTTGGATCTGATGACCGACCTTGAAGGTATGCCTATCCTCCCGGAAAAGGACAACCCAACTTATACGTGCATCCTGGTGCCAGATCTCAACGAATTCAGTCTTAGCAGTGAGATCACCAGCCGCCTGATCGAATGGATGCCAAAGCTATGCCAGGCATATGGCTGGCAGCTTGAGAAATTATCCATTCAGCCCACATACATGCAGTGGACTGTGCGGGTCACTCCGGGAATATCACAGGGATTTATCGTACGGAAAATTCGCCTGCAGACCTCAATTCGCATGTTTGATGAGTTTCCTGAATTGAAAAAGGACAATCTGAGCGGGAATTTCTGGGCAAAAGGGTACCTGGTTGTAAGCGGTAGTGAACCGCCACCAGCCGAACTTCTGGATGATTTTATCCAGCGGAACAGCCATCCCAGGGACAGTTCAAGTCCTCAATTTTTTGAGTCGTAAAAGAAAACGGATTGTAAGATGCCACCGATCCTTTATTTAATTGATGGTCATGCATTGGCCTATCGAACCTTCTATGCATTAATTGTCGCTGGCGGGAACCGGTTCCAGACCAGTTCCGGGGAACCTACTGCTGGATCATTCGGGTTTGCCAACTCACTGCTGCGCATTTTGGAACAGGAACGCCCCGAATATATGGCAGTTGCCTTCGATACTGGTAAGACTTTTCGCAGTGATTTTTTCCCTGAATACAAGGCAACGCGTGCAAAAATGCCTGAAGATCTTCGTGAGCAAATGAAGCGCATCAGGCAGATGGTGGATGATTTCCACTTTCCGCGTCTCGAAGTCGAAAATTATGAAGCAGATGACGTCCTGGGCAGTATCGCCCGCCAGGCTGTAGAAAAAGGATTTGGTGTAAAAATCATCACCGGTGACCGTGACCTGCTACAGTTGGTCAATGATCGCATCATAGTCAGCCTGCCCGGCAAGAAGTTGTCCGATTCCCAGGATTACACGCCCAAAGACGTACACGAAGATATGGGCATTCGCCCCGATCAAGTCGTTGATTTCAAAGGCCTTGTGGGTGATAAATCCGATAACATCCCGGGAATCCATGGTATCGGACAAAAGACGGCTGTTACGCTGTTGGAAAAATACGACAACCTGGATAATATCTACGCTCACCTCGACGAGATATCCCCCCGGCAGAGGGACTTGTTGGAAGAGGGAAAAGAGCAGGCTTACCTGAGCAAAAAACTGGCTCAAATCCATACAGATGTCAAAGTGACCCTTAAAATGGATGAAGCCAAAACCACGCACATTGATTTCGAGGCAGTCAAGAAACTATTCGAAGATCTGGAATTCACATCGTTGATGAAACGCCTCAACGCATTGAGCGTCTCTTATAGTCAGCCTCTGAAAGGTCAGCAGGCTTCACTCTTTACTGAAGAAATGGCTCAAATCGGCGAGGCAGCAGGTTACCTGCCGAAATATCACGTGGTCGATACCCCCGAGTCCATGAAGGAGCTTCTGCAGAAGCTTGAGAACGCGGAACAGATTTCCTTTGACACGGAGACAACCTCGCTGGATCCCATGATGGCCAAACTGGTCGGAATTTCTCTGGCAGTAAAATCCGGAGAAGGTTATTACATCCCGGTAGGTCACAGGACCGGCGAAGAGCAGCTCGACACGGATTACGTCCTGGATGCACTGCGTCCATTTTTCACCGACCCAAAAAAGAAACTCATTGGTCATAACCTCAAGTATGATGGCCTGGTACTGGCTGAACACGGACTTAAACCAATCAAGTACAGCTTCGACACTATGATTGCTGAGTGGCTGCGAGACCCGGAGACGCGACAGCTTGGATTGAAGGAAATGGCTGACCGCTATCTGAGCTTCAGCATGACGCATATCGAGGAATTGATCGGCAGAGGAAAAAACCAGCTTTCCATGGCTGACGTACCTGTCAAGAAAGTGGCGCCTTATGCAAGCGCTGACGCCATCGTACCCCTGGAGTTGAGGTCGATCCTGGAAAAAAGCCTGCAAGAGCGAAATGCCATGCCCGTATTCGAGGATATCGAAATGCCGCTGATGGCGGTCCTGCTTGACATGGAGGAAAACGGCATCGCTCTTGACGTGGATTTCTTCAAGAAATTCTCTACGAATTTAAATGAACGTTCTACAGAAATTGAGGAGCAGATATACGAAATCGCAGGGTATAAGTTCAACCTGAATTCCACACAACAGCTTTCCAGGGTTCTATTCGAGACATTGAAGCTTGAACCGCCAGGGCGTAAAAAGACCACCAGTGGTTTCTACTCCACCTCAGCAGCTGTCCTGGAGGATTTGCGCGGTCAGAACCCCGTAGTTGACCTTATCCTCGAATACCGCGAACTCTCCAAGCTGCAGTCCACTTACGTTGACACCCTGCCTCAGCAAATCAACCCCAGGACTGGCCGCGTGCATACCTCCTACAGCCAGACTGGATCAGTGACCGGCAGGTTGGCATCTTCCAACCCCAACCTGCAGAACATCCCCACTCGTACCGAAATTGGACAGCAGGTGCGCCATGGTTTTATTGCCGACCCGAGGAATGTGCTGATATCCACGGATTATTCGCAGATCGAACTGCGTATTGTCGCCCACATGTCAAAGGATGAGGCCATGCTCAACGCCTTCCGCCAGGGACAGGATATTCATGCTGCTACCGCGGCTGCTGTTGCCAACATCGATATCGACCAGGTTTCCAAGAAACAGCGCCGGCATGCCAAAGCCATTAACTTCGGTCTGATCTACGGCATGAGCCCTTATGGCCTGGTAAAAGCAACCGATCTTACCCTGGGCGAAGCAGAGGATTTTGTTAATGCTTATTTCGAGAAATTCCCAGGGGTCAAAAAATACCTGGATAACATAAAACACATTGCTGCTGAACAAGGTTACGTGGAAACGCTGCTGGGTCGCAGGAGATACTTCCCGAACCTGCACAGCCGTACCAATGTGAGCCAGCGTAATCGCGAAGAGCGTGAAGCTGTCAACGCACCCATACAGGGAACTGCAGCGGATATCATCAAGATTGCAATGATTCGGCTCCCGTCAGCCCTCAAAGAAAACGGCTTAAGTGCCAAACTGCTTCTCCAGGTGCACGATGAATTGATCCTGGAATGTCCCAAAACCGAAATGATGGATACGGCGGTTACGGTGAGGGATGTGATGGAAAATGCTTTCAAATTATCCATTCCCCTGGCAACAGATACACGCTGGGGAAAGAACTGGGGAGAAATGGAGACTGTTCATTTCTCTTGAAAATAATCGAACCTCAGGATAAACACATGCCGGGAAATCAGGATATATTCCAAAAAGCGCTCGATGAAGGACATAATGCAGCCTGGGATCAGCAATGGGAACAGGCAGCCATGTATTACAAGAAAGCACTGGCTGAATTTCCAGATAACTTGAATGCACTGACCAGTCTTGGATTGGCTTTATTCGAGTTAAATGATAACCAGCAGGCGCTGGCGTGCTATTACAAAGCAACGAAAATTTCCCCCAAAGATCCAATGCCATTTGAAAAAATTGCTCAGCTATTGGAGCGCCTTGGTAAAAAGCAGGAATCCATCCAGGCGTCAACAAAAGCCGGCGATTTGCACCTGGCCAAAAAAGACATCGATAAGTCTATGCAGTGCTGGAAGCGTGTACTGAGCATTAATCCCGAACATCCAGTAGCACGTATTCGACTGGCAGTCATTCAAGAACGGCGTGGAAAAAAGGCAGAAGCGGTGGAAGAATACCTGGCGCTGGCTGCGATTATGCAGCGTATGGGTAATCTGAACCGCGCCAATCAAATTGCGCAATATTGCCTGAAGCTTCAGCCCGAAAACCAGGATGCCAGGAACGCCCTGGCGCTGTTGCGGGCCAACCGGCCCCTGCCTTCATCTTCTCCGACAACCGCACTTTCTCGTGCGGGAGGGCTGGAGGAAACGCCTGTTGCCCAAAAAGCCGTTGAATTGATGGAGAAACTCGATCCGCTTCAAGAAGCACAGGAAAAAGCCTTGCTGCAGCTGGCTTCTTACATGTTCGAGCAGGCCGAAACAGGGTCGTTGGAATTTGATATCGATCGGTTGGATTTTTCGGATATTACTCGTGGAAACGGCACGCTGATCCACGAAGATGATCCCAGCACGCTCACTTACCTGCACCTCAGCCAGGCAATTGACGCACAGACAATGGGAAACATCCAGCTGGCAGCTGAAGAACTTCAGGCAGCCGTCGAAACAGGGCTGGATCAACCTGCTGCATACTATTTGCTTGGGATGGATTTTACGGAACGCGATGAAGACCTGGCGCTTACCTACCTGCAGAAAGCAAGTATGCAATCCGATTTCTCAATGGCTGCCTATCTGCTTATTGGACGCGTGCTGTCCGACCGGCAAGAATATAACAAGGCAGCCGTGGCTTACCTGCGTGCCCTGAGCATCGCTGATTCTCAAACGGTGCCATCCGAATTCGCCACGGAAGTGCAGCAGCTGTACGAACCGGTTATCAACAAACAGTCACTGAGCAATGACAGGGATGCCGGTTTCAAAATCTGTGAAAACATCGCCGGGCAGCTATCGCGACCTGACTGGCAGCAGCAGCTGCAGGTCACCCGGCAGCAGATGGCCAGCCCGCACCAGGATCTGCCGATCCTACCCGTGGCAGAATTATTGCTGGAAACGGACAGCAACCAGCTTGTGCAGGTACTGGCGCAAATCAGGGAGCAGACTTCAAAGGGTAATTTTGATACAGCTATAGAATTGGCTTTCATCGCACTCGACTATGCACCCACCTACCTGCCTTTACATACCTTGATCGGTGAAATCCTCCTTGAACGCGGCCGCACTGAAGATGCTATCAAAAAACTTACCCTTGTTGCAAGACTGTACCATTTGAGGGGTGAGACTTCTCAGGGCATTCGCCTGCTGGAAAATGTGCTTGGGAAAGTCCCCAGTAATGTCGAGGCGTACCCGCTGCTGATCCGTCTGCAGGTTTCACAGGGAGAATTGGACCTTGCCTTCCAACGCTATCATGAACTTGCCGACATCTATTATCAGCGCGCAGACATGGAAAATACCCGCAACACCTACAAAGATGCGCTTTCACTGGCGAAGAAACACAGAGCCAGCCTGAAGGTTCAGTCAGAATTCTTATATAAACAGGCTGAGATTGATATGCAGCAGCTGGATTTCCAGCAGGCAATGGATGTGTACCATCAGATTTGCAAACTCCTACCAGATGATATTAATGCAAAGACACATTTAATTGACCTTTACGTTCGAGCAGGTAAATATCAGACCGCACAGGGCGAACTGGTCAATTTCATACAGCAGATGGTTGCCTCACATAAAAATGAGCAGGCGTTCCAGTTCGTCACTGGGTTGATTGAAGTCCTCCCGGATTGGCTGGAGTTGAGAAAACAGCTGGCAAATCTTTATCTTAAAAGTGGTAAACCTGCACAAGCGATAGAACAATTGGATTTAATCGCAGATTCACTCGTGAAAGATGGCAACACCAAGGGCGCTATTAAATTGCTGGAAGCTATCATCCGTTTGAACCCACCCAACGTCGATGAGTACCGCTCTGCTTTGGGCCAGCTATCCTCCCAGTAAATAACTACTGAATACAGCAGCAGGGAATCTTTCGGGTACCCACGCAGACGCCCTTTGCAAGACCTGGCCTGGTCAAAGATCGCAGGCAAATAGCGGAGTAGTAAACCGGTTTCTTCAAATGCTCACTCCTGCAGTAATGATAACCCCCGGGAGTCCTCGCCCAAACACACGGCTCTTGATTTTTTATTTTGAGAGGAATTTATTCAAATTCTCTGGATAGTATTCGAATCAGCAGACAGGTTCCAAAACCCGGGGTTCAGCTGTCAGGTACCAGGTAGGCAACAGCCTGTCCTTTTTCATCGTCCATGATGATGTCCAGGTGATGGTCTGCCCGATATGCCGCCACATCGATTAACCGCAGGTTTTCCAAGATTTCATCCCTGACGGCTACCCAATCTCCAAGACAATTTTGAGTGTCGTAGAAAAAATCCCGCCTGAAAATTGTTTCTGCATCGTCCAGTTGTATCGCAATGGGATATATCTGGGCTTCCATCAGGTCCTGGAAGAAATGCGTCCCCAGCGAAGGCTCCAGATCAGGGCCTGCGTCCGGCCCCGAAAGTTCAATTAGTGCGCCAGCGTTGCAGATATCAGCATAGCCAACATATACACCCAGGTCAAAGTTTTCTGTCCCCCACCGCCCTGGACCTATGCATATGAAGTTTTTGCTCTCGAGTACTGCATTGATTTTTCCGATAATTCGTCCTAACTCATTTCGCCCCGCAGAGGTCGGAATGGAAAAATATTTTTCCGGTGGAATGAAAACAACATACCGAATATCCGCCAGGTAACCTTGAGGGACCATGAAATGAGATGAAAACATGATATCCTCCCTGGGCAATAAATCAGGGACCTTAACTCTGTAATTGGAAACCAGGCTGGTTTGAGGGCGGCACTGCAGCAAACTGACCTTTACCTCGGGTTCCAGAGCAGTGGCATCCGGAGGCTGGACGGTGAATTCCACATCGACGCCTGAGTGAAAATGATGCTCCAGCAATTTCAACAATTCAGACAGTACTTCCGCAAATGGTGTCCTTCGCATTAAACCGTCATAGGTAACTGCCAGCCTGGAGATATCGGACTGCATCATTGCCCGGTGTGGATTGGAGAAGTGACCATCCTGTTCCACCTGCACCAGGAAACGCATACCCGGATAGCGAGGCGCCAGGACGTCATGGACAGGCAGGGTCTTTACCTGGTTGTCTTCAAGGTCAATCAAGTCCACGTATTGCTGTGAATAATGGCGGATGGCTTGTGGAGAATCATCCGGCTGCAGGGTCGGATGACTGAGGGCTACAAGTCGCGGATAGTCGTTTCCCAGCTGCTGAACAGCTCGAGTCCCCAGTCCCCATACCAGGCGGACAAAACCGTCCTCACGCCTGATCTGCGGAGCCCACCTGTACAGGTTGCGGCTGAACGCCACTCCCGCAGCAAAAGGCATGTAATACCTGCGCCACTTTTCCCCCTGCACTTCCTGGATCAAGATGGCCATACGCTCGTCATAATCCTGCAGGTCCCTGCTGCGCCGGTAGAGAAGTGCATCAGGCTTGAAAGTGCTGGCATAGGTCATGGCAATTGCCCTGGTCAGCCCTTTTAGATTTTCATCAGCCGATCCCTGGTTCGGACAAAAATGACTGTCGTACTTTCCTGCAAAGGAAGTTCCCTGGTTATCTTCCAGTTGGCTGGATGATCGTACAATTAATGGTGTCCTGCCCATCTTTTCCAGCATCGCTTTGAGCTCTACCATCACTTCTGGTGGAAACTCTCCCGACATAAAATCCTTTTGTATCTGCGGATAATCAGCGCGTATTTCTTCCTCAGATTTATATTTCTGGTCGTTCCAATGCATCAAGCCGTTCATGGACATGAATATATACATCAAATCCGTGCCCAGGAAGAAAGATTCGGGTATCCGGATGCATTCATTGAGATGCCGGTCGGCAGCAGCCTGTACAATGCGGTCTGCGAGAAGCATACCGGCGGCTTTACCACCGATATGTCCAAAACCCATTCTACGATTGAAAATGTTTTCCAGATCAACCACTCTAAACCATTTTTTGGCGATATCGATGTAATTGAGCTGGTCACTGATGATCCGGCGAATGAGTGTAACCTTCAATTCAGTCAGATGATGCTCCAACGGTGCTCTTTCTGCTGGATCAAGGCGCTCAATGCTAAGAGCGTGTTCGATGAGGCGTGCTTCCGGGATCAATTCCGGGTCAAAGGAGTCAGGAAGTTCGTACCTCACCTGGCGGGGTTGGGTTATCTTAGAAGTGACAAATTCTTCCGGTTTTTCCGGATGTGCCCATACTTTGTGTGCCTGTAGAACCGGTTTATTCACCAGCAGAGCCAGTCCACGCCCCTCATGGACATCGCTGTCATCCACTACGTGTAGATCCAGTACAAGGCATTCCGGAGAAGCATTGGCACAACCAAGCTTACGCTGGCTGGCAGATAAGCTTGCTTCCAGAGTCTTCACCAACGCATTGAGTGCGGCTGATTTCCTGGCTGCCCAAACAATAAAATGCATCCCTCCTTTTATATATTCAGGTTCATTTCCGTTCAGCTCTTGTTGGGAAGGTTCGTACTGGTAAACTGCTCTGATCGTTCCGTCCATCTGGCCAAGGTATTCTCCTATTTGCCTGACCAACTGGTTGGATACACATTGGCACTGCGCGCAATCCCCCAGAAATATCGCCTGCCGCATCTGGCGCACACTGCCGGAGAAATTTTCCTCAGCGCAAGTCACGACAGCGCGTTCGACCATCATATCTGCAAAAATTTGATCGATCTGCACGCTTTTTGACCTCGATAAAACGACCTGTCAATCCAGGGGTGGAAATATGGTATATCAATATTTCATCGACGATCTACGTCAATAGGTTGCGGAGCGCCGCTCCAATCCGCCAGGTTGAAAACGGCACTCCGAGACTGCTTCATTCAATTTATTTAACTGGCTTACACGATACCAAAAGCCAGCATGGCATTGGCAACCTTGACAAAGCCGGCAATATTGGCGCCCATCAGGTAATCACCGGGTCTGCCGTAATACTTTGCAGCATCCAGGCATGATTTGTGGATTTCTTTCATGATGATGTGCAGACGCTGATCCACTTCGTCGCGGGTCCAAGAAAGGCGCATGCTGTTCTGCGACATTTCCAGGCCCGATGTCGCCACGCCGCCTGCATTGGCTGCTTTTGCAGGACCGTAGAGGACATCATTTTCCTGATAGACTTTGATGGCATCCAGGGTGGAAGGCATATTAGCGCCTTCTGAAACGCAATAACAACCATTCTTCACCAGGGCCTGGGCATGTTCGGCGGAAATCTCATTTTCAGTGGCAGATGGGAATGCCATATCTACCTTGAG
>Ga0210077_1000400_pt1 | contig 16891 bp, 14 predicted proteins | sample RushMan_CattailN_5_FD_185556 | JGI IMG/M metagenome (GOLD analysis project Ga0210077, IMG submission 185556) | Wetland microbial communities from San Francisco Bay, California, USA, that impact long-term carbon sequestration -... | ecosystem: Environmental > Aquatic > Marine > Wetlands ... | reverse complement strand
AAACCGCCCCTAAAACCACGGCCAAGTCCCATGCCTCTGCCAAAACCAAAAGTCCCGGCAAACCCACGGCCATATCCCGCGTTTGCGGGATTGCACAGCCCTCTTCGTCCGCCGGACATCGGGCCTAACCCCATTGGACCGGTTCGATCAAATCCTGGCATTACGATCACCTCCTTTATTCTGAAAGAGATTGTTAAATGGTTAAATTAGAAAATCATCTTTTTGTAATGTATGATTACTGATTTTGTTTTTTCGGAAAACCTTCCTGATTGCGACTTTGTCCGGCACCTTTTCCTTGGCCCTGTCCTCTGCCTTTGCCACCTCCTGGTCTCTGGCCGATATTTTTTCCTGATTTTCTGCCTCCCTTGCCGGGTTTACATCCGCCTTGACCCCTTCCGGTTCCTGGTCCCTGGCCCTGAGGCCCTGTTCCATCACCTCTTGGCATATGTGTCACCTCCCTTCCATGAGCAAAACGAGCACCATGCTTATTCCCTTTTCCTGCGTGCCTGTGACGTTTATGACCGCATCCCGGCATTAAGAATGTCGACATAAACGGAACATCTTTTACATAAGCATCAATGACCTCAACGTCATCACCGGTAATAAACGGAACAAGTCTTATACCGTTTGCTTCAAGAATGTTTGCAGGCATTTCTGAAATGGCACCACAAATTAGGACTGCAACATCCATTTCCGCTAGCCTTTTTGCCAAGCGTGTGGGTAATTCAGGATAAAATGGTTCGTAGTGTCTGTTGATGATCTTGTTGTTTTCAATTTCCACCACAAGCAGCATTTGGGCAGCATCAAACACCGGCGAAATCCGATTTTCCCAGACCGTTAGCGCCATTTTCATGTTTTGGTTTGCCTCCTTCTGTTCAAAAGAAAGTGCAATCACCATGCCATTGTCACAGTAATACTTGCTGACAAACAAAAATGATATAAATTACAATAGGATATGGTCACTCATTCATGTTCAAGCGAGAAAGGAAATCATGGAAATCATAGCAGAAATGCAACTGTATGCTGATGTGAAGTTGCGATAATGCAACTTTAATGAGATGCTGAACGTCCGTCGGTTTTAGGAAGTTTAATTCCAAGTTTTTTTATTTTTCGAAAAAGCGTACTTTTGTGTAACCCGAGATCGTGAGCCGCCGCCAACCGGCTATAACTGTTTCGTTTAAGCGTATCAATAATCACCCGTGCTTCGGCTGATTTTAGCTCATTTCCCAGATTGTTATGATCGGTTGAGGTCAGCGTTTGAGATATAAACCCGTCCGGCAAATGTTGCGGCAGGATATTACCGTTGGGACAGAGGACAAAGGCGTGTTCGATGATATTTTCCAATTCCCTGATATTACCGGGGTAATTATGAGACATCAGAAGCTCCAGCGCTTTTTTATCTATTCCGGTTACGGCTCTTCCGCGTATATTGTTCATCCGTGCGATGATCCGGTGAATAAGAAGCGGAATATCTTCCTTACGATCTCGAAGGGGCGGAAGTGTGAGTCGTATAACATTGATGCGATAATAAAGATCTTCTCGGAACTCACCATTTTCAACCAGAGCGGGAAGATCTTTATTGGCTGCCGCAATGACGCGGATATTTGCTTTGACCGTTTTTACACCCCCGAGAGGTTGAAACTCCCCTTCCTCGAGCACACGCAGCAGCCGTACCTGAAATGCGGCACTTACGTCACCGATTTCGTCCAGAAAAATGGTACCCCCTTCAGCAAGGGCAAAACTGCCGGGCTTGTCTTTTACCGCATTGGTAAATGCCCCGGCCTTATATCCGAAAAGTTCGGATTCCAGCAATGTATCCGGTAAAGCGCCGCAGTTGATAGCGACAAACGGTTTGTCGCGGCGGGAGCTCAAATTATGGATGGCCCGGGCAAGAAGTTCCTTACCGGTTCCCGTTTCTCCTTGGACCAATACCGTACTGTCGCTTTCCGCTAACTGCGGCAGGATTGTAAATATTTTATGCATGGATTGGCTGCGGCTGACCATATCACCAATTTGAAAACGGCCGTCCAGTTCTTTTCGCAGTTCCTCAACGATGCTCATGTCGCGAAATGTTTCAACCCCGCCCAGCACGGTACCGTCCGTATCTTTAAGCAACGACGTTGAGACCACAACCGGAATACGGCGTTTATCGCTGTTAATAAAATAGGTTGAGGTGTCGACAAAGGGTTTTCCCTGCTTCATTGTTCGACGAAGTGCACAGTCGGTTTCGCACATGTTGGAACGAAAAACCTCCCAGCAATATTTTCCCAATGCTTCGCCGCGCCTGACACCGGTGATCGTTTCTGCAGCGCAATTGAATGAGGTAATGCGCCATTTATGATCCACAGTGAATACCCCGTCGGAAATACTCTGCAAAATGATATCCGTCACACGCTGAGATATCTGATGGGATTGATTTTCTTTCATGTTATCAGTATTCAAATTTAATATTATTTAGACTACCGCTAAATTTCCAAGATTTCGTCTAAAATCAGGGATAAATTGTTAGAAAGTTATGAGATTATGCTCATAATATACAACGCCTTGCTTTTTTGTCAAGTGGTTAAAGGATCATCAAGAAACGTTGGCTATCGTCAGTGTTTCAAAATTCAGATTTGTTCCCAAAGCAATGAGCACCACGGACTCGCCATACGCTTCTCAGATATTTTATCAGGGTGGCTCCGATACCGCCGCCCTGACCGTCGATGATACAGATTCGTTTGCTCACAGCAAAATCTTTCTATTTCCTGCAAAAAAAAAAACCACGAAGCATTTCATTCGTTCTCGAATGATGGCCTTCGTGGTTTTTTTAGATAATTTCGAAAAGATTTATATTTTGCTGCCGCAACTTCTTATTGCGAATGCACATACTTCCTATATAAGCGGCAGCCAAATGTCAACAGTAAAATAGATACCCTTATGAATTTATCCGTCTTTAGATTTTTGGGTTCAAGAGAATTTTAAGATCTTTCAAACGCTTTAGCAAATTTTCTGCATCCGGTTTTCCGGGTGCAACAGGCAGCTGCGCCAGCACGCCAAGTCCCTCGCTGGCTTCATGAAACGCTTCATGCGGAAGCGGACTGACCGCCGCACAATTGATCATCGGGTTTATTGAAAGCAGTTTTTTCATAAATTCGATGCCTTTCATATCACCAACGCTGTCATCAACGATGACAAGATCAACGGGGTTTTCTGATAATATTGCCAAAGCCTCCTGTCCGGTTTCAGCTCGGGAAACTTCAACATCGTCATTTTTAGTTAAAGCAAGCGTAAAATCGCAAAACGATTCTTTGTCGGGTGTTACCAGCAACAGTTTAATCATCGGTTTCTCCATGCGCTCAAATTTTGCAGGTTATATTGAAATTTCCGCTGTCATAATATTTTTTTATTTTTGAGGCAAGACCTTTGGAGGCCATTGTCTCAAAATGATTTTTTTTAATGGCCATGACATGATTAAAGGATTTGTCAATCCTACCCTCTTTTGAAATTCGGAATGATGAAATATTGGGTATTGCAAAAGGAATCAGTATTCCATTATTTTTTTACTCGCGCTTTCAGCAAAATGAGTGCCGGGATCATACTAAATTATCATGCCGGATATGTTTTGGGCAATAGTTTTATAGTTATATAATCAATCGATTAAAGAAATTGCAGTACAGACTTGACACGGATGATGAATCGACATATTCTTGCCCGGTATATTTAATATAAAGGATATTTAGCCTTAAGGAGCCGTACCATGTATCCATCCAAAAATGTCGAAAAAGATCAAACCAAAATTATTTTCCAATCCGATTCCAAAGATCAACAAAAAATGCTTTTAGATTGCGGGTATTCTGAAAAGGCCGTTCAATATTATTTGGAACAGCCATACATGGGAAGTCTGTCCGATGCCGACCAGGTATCGGAAATGCTGGGATCCTGCGGGGACACCATGAAAATCTTTCTCAAAATCGACCATCATCAAATTACGGATATCAGATACCAGGTGCTGGGCTGCCCGGGCGCCATTTCCGCTGCCATGGCTGCCGTGGACCTTACTAAAGGCAAAAGTCTTGAACAGGCCAGGAATTTGAATGACGGCGATGTTTTTAAGCAACTTGTGGATATTCCGGCCAAGAAACACCACTGTATCCAGCTCGCCGTCAAAACCCTTCACAAAGCCATTGATGAATACAAAAACGGTCACAGCGATCTCAAGAGTGTGGAATGCGAATCGGCATGCACTGCACGGGAGGATTGCTGTAAAAGCGATATCACCCAATAATATACCCTTATAATAAACAGATATAAGAAACTTATTTATTGAGAGTTACGCGATCAGCAAGATTGCTTGACAGCTAAAGCTATCTGAAATAAGTTAAAAATTGTATAGCCTCAATGATATCAAGCCGAAAAACTCTTTGGTTGTTCAATTGTTTTTTATGATACAGAAAATCAAAAATAAGACAAGAATCATATTAGACTCAATTGCCGAGGGTGTCTTTACCGTTGATTCTGGCTGGAAGATTACTTCTTTCAATCGGGCCGCCGAAAAGATTACGGGTATCAAAAAAGAGGAAGCCATCGGTCGATATTGCTGGGAGGTATTTAAGGCTAGTATATGTGAAAAAGAATGTTCCTTAAAAAGAACATTGAAAACCAAGAAACCCGTCATCAATCAGAACATATTTATCGTGAATGCAAAAGGTGATCGTATTCCCGTTAGCATTTCCACAGCCATTTTAGAAGATGAAAAAGGAAAAATGGTTGGAGGCGTAGAAACCTTCCGCGATTTAAGCGTGATAGAAGAATTGCGAAAGGAATTGTCCAACCATCATACGTTTTTGGACATCATCACCAAAAACCAGGAGATGCGGCGTTTATTCGGCATGCTGGAGCTGGTTGCCGGATCCGATACGACGGTCCTCTTGGAGGGTGAAAGCGGCACGGGAAAAGAACTTTTCGCCAGAGCCATCCATTCACTTAGTCACAGGAAAAACGGTCCGATGGTCACTGTCAATTGCGGCGCTTTGCCCGATACACTCCTTGAATCAGAACTTTTTGGATACAAGGCCGGGGCTTTTACTGATGCCAGACGGGATAAACCCGGCCGGTTGGCTATGGCTGAAAAAGGGACCCTTTTTTTGGATGAAATCGGTGATATTTCTCCAATGCTCCAGATGCGACTTCTGCGAGTACTCCAGGACAAAGTCTACGAGCCGCTCGGAAGCACCAAATCGGAAAAGGCCGATGTTCGCATCCTGGCGGCAACTAATAAAAACCTGTTGAAAATGGTGAATGAAGGATCTTTTAGAGACGATCTTTATTACCGAATCAATATCGTCAAACTTGTTCTTCCACCTTTAAGAAAGCGAAGAGAAGATATTCCTCTGCTGGCGGAGCATTTTTTGCGAAAATACAGCAGATTTAAGGACAAAGACATTCAAGGCCTGTCTCACAACGCGATGAAGTTGTTGATGTCCTACGATTTCCCCGGCAATGTTCGAGAATTGGAAAATATCATAGAATATGCTACCGTAGTTTGCAAAAACCATCTCGTCGAAGTAAAACACCTTCCAGAAACCTTCCAACAACCCCGAGCCGGCCCGGCTTCGACACTGCCTCAAAAGCCCCAAACAAATGATCCTTCCATGGACGAGTTGGAAAAAAACTTTATTTATGAGTCATTAAGGAAAAATAACTGGAGCCGCAAATTAACCGCCGCCCAAATGGGTATTCATCCATCGACGCTATGGCGTAAGATGAAGCGCTTAAACATCACAATACCCAAGTAAAACGACCAATCCACCACGCCTGCCGTTTGACCTCAATTGACATTTAACTCCAACGTTGCATAATTGCATTAATGCAATGTCACAAATTGCATTAATGCAATTATTGGTTTCCCTCAACCCGATCAAAAGCCATTGAATTTCGAATTTTCACCAATAATCCAACATATTGTCACTTTTATAACATTTTCGTTTCATCTGGCATTCAAATTGCTCTTGAATTTGACAGCATCATTTTTATGGAAATATTTTTTCTTAGATATCAGTTGTAACATTGTAAATGGACAATGCAATTTATGAACTGAGTTTATCGTCGGTAAAAGGGAAGGTGTGATGCGGATCGCTATTTCGATTTGGGAAGACAAGATTTCGCCGCTTTTTGATACGGCTTCCAAATTGCTGATTATTGAAAATGAGACCCCAAAAGAATCCTCTCGCTATGAAGTCCATCTTTTGAAAGAGGACCTATCTAAAAAATGCCGTTTTATGCAAAGTCTTCATATCGACGTTCTGATTTGCGGCGCTGTATCGCGCCAATTTTCGGAGATGCTTAAGGCATCCGGTATCAAAGTGATATCCGGGATATCCGGTCCGGCACGAGATGTTTTAAAAGCTTACCAGCAAGGGACGCCGCTGCATTCGAAATTTTTCATGCCGGGAAGTCCAGCCGATCGCTTCGATCAAACCAGACAGCCTCACATTTTTAGAAGCACTGAAAAAAAGACCAAAGCAAAAGGAGGAAAATATGGCGGAGGAAAAAAAAGCAAGCTCGGATAAGACAAAAAAAATGGCTGATCCAATGGCGTGTTCCATCGATGAAGCCACGCAGGAAATGATCGCCCGGGCTCAGGAACTGGGTGTTGAGACGGTATTTGACAGGGCCGCCGCCATGAAGCCCTGCAATATCGGCGTGCAGGGCACCTGCTGTAAAAACTGCGCCATGGGGCCTTGTCGTCTCCCTCTTCCAAAATCGGGTATTGAAGGCGAGGATACCAGAAAAGGCTTATGCGGCGCTACAGCAAATACCATTGCAGCGCGCAACTTTATCAGGATGATTGCCGGCGGCGCTGCAGCCCATTCGGATCATGGGCGCTGTGTGGCGGAAGTATTCATGTCCGCCGCCAAAAAGGAATCCGATGCCTACAAAATCAAAGATGAATTTAAATTGATAGCCATAGCATCCCATCTGGGTGTTGAAACCATGGTTGAAGTTGACGGAGAAAAGGTTGACCGGGACATTAATGAGATCGCTCTCGAGGTGGCTGAAAAAGCGTTAAATGAGTGGGGGAAACCCGCGGGTGAACTGCTTTACATGAAGCGCGCACCTCAACCTCTCTATGAAAAATGGAAGAAAAGCGGCGTTCTTCCCAGAAATATCGATAGAGAAATTGTTGAAATCATGCATCGCACCCATATCGGTGTCGATCAGGATTTTAAGAATCTGATTAAGCAGGGCACACGGGCAGCCCTGGCCGATGGTTGGGGCGGTTCCATGCTGGCGACCGATCTTCAGGACGTACTTTTCGGAACCCCTTACCCCATCCAGTCTGAAGCCAATCTCGGTGTGATGAAGGAAGATCATGTCAATATTATTGTTCACGGCCATGAGCCGGTTTTGTCGGAGATCATTGTGGCGGTTGCACAGTCGCAAGAAATGGTCGACTATGCCAAGTCCAAAGGGGCCAAAGGGATTCAATTGGGCGGTATCTGCTGTACGGCCAATGAGATATTGCAGCGCCATGGCGTACCGTCTGTAGGAACATTTTTGCAGCAGGAACTTGCCATCATTACCGGTGCCTGTGATGCCATGGTGGTGGATATCCAGTGTATCTTTCAGAATCTGGCCAACGTCGCCAAATGTTTCCACACCAAGCTGATTACCACTCACCCCATTGCCAGGATGGAGCAAGACAATGTCATTCACATCGAATTCGACGAGCATCATGCTTTTGAAGATGCCAGACGGATCGTAAAGATGGCCATTGACAACTTTGAGAACCGGGGTGCGGAAGTGATGATCCCGAAACATAAAGGCGTTCAGGTCGCCGGGTTCGGTGTGGAATCTATCGAATACCATCTGGGCGGAACCTTTCGAGGGTCATACTTTACCTTGAATGACAATATCATCAACGGCCGTATCCGGGGTGTTGCGGGCGTGGTGGGATGCAACAACGCAAGAACAAAACATAATGAAGCCCATATCACGGTTGTCAAAGAGCTGATTAAAAATGATGTCATTGTGCTAACTACCGGCTGTAACGGTATTGCATGCGCCATGGAAGGATTGCTGACACCCGAAACCGCACAGGTTTTCTGTGGGCCGGGTCTGGCAGAGGTGTGCGAAACCGTAGGCATTCCTCCGGTGCTTCATCTTGGGTCCTGCGTTGACAATAGCCGGATCCTGCTGGCGGCAACCGAGGTTGTCAAGGCCGGCGGACTCGGCAACGACATCAGTGATCTGCCGGCGGCCGGCAGCGCCCCTGAGTGGATGAGCGAAAAGGCCATAAGCATCGGGCATTATTTTGTTGCATCCGGCGTATACACGGTTTTCGGTGTTACCCTGCCCACCTCCGGCGCACCTGTATTTCATGATTATATTTGCAAGGAGTTGGAAAAGATTTATGGCGGTATGTGGGATATTGAGCCTGATCCGGTGGAGCACGCCCGGAAGATGATTGCCCATATCGACAAAAAACGAAAAGAACTCGGCATTGATAGAACCAGGGAGAGAGTCCTGATGGATATGGCCGACCGACGGGAAATGGAGGCATCATATCAAAAAACTTAATTCTTTACTTAAAATTAGAAAATGGAAAAAATGAAAGTTGATGTTAGGGGGGAGAAGCACATTCATTACCTAAAATAAAGATGAAAGGAGGTGACCGACATGTTGAATTATGACATATATCCAAAAATAGATCTTGATACGTATCAAAAAGAAGCACTACTGAAAGACGGATCAAAGGTTCTCTTGAGGCCGATGGTAAAAGACGACGGGGAAGCATTGTATGAGTTTTTTAAGGCGATTCCCGATGAAGAGGCCCGGTATCTGCGCGATGATGTTAAAAGCAGACTGGTTATTGAAAAATGGGCAAAACATCTGGATTACACCAAGACCCTGCCTATTTTGGCGTTAATAGGCAGTACCATTGTCGCCGATGCCACGATCAATCGTCGTCGTTCCGGCTGGAAGTGGCATCTGGGTACCGTTCGGATTTTCGTTCATAATGACTATCGAAATATAGGTCTCGGGGAACTTGTGGTTGATGAGCTTGCGCGTATTGCATACATGCTTGAAATTGAGAAACTCATCGTAGAAATTCCGGATACCGGCACGGCCGCAATCAATATGTTTATCAAGGCCGGATTTCATCGTGCCGCAGTGATCCCGAATATGGTCAAGGACAGATTAAACCAGCCTGTTGATTTGGTCGTTCTGATGAAAGATATTAAACCGCCCCTGGACGAGACTTATGACTATGATTTTTAGTGCTGCTTTGAAACTGCGTCTGAAGTTGAGAATAGACAACCTTCTGCTCCCCTAACAATGTTTTAATTTTTATCCCATAATACTTTAGAAGGAGACATCTCCGCCCTTTCTTCCCCTCAATGATTATCAAAAAAAATGCTAAATCGCCTCCATTCGTCATTGAGGGGAATGATGGGGCGACCATGGGGTGATATAATTATGATTTCATATGATGAACAATTCCTTGCAAGGGTTTTTGACAGCGTTACCGACCCCATGGCCATTTATGGCAGAGAGTTCAAAATTCTCATGGTAAATCAGGCGCTTTTGACCCGTTTTGGACTCCCCTTGGAAAAAATTATCAATAGATACTGCTACGAACTTTTTTATAGCCGTACAAGAATGTGCGAAGACTGCCATGTAAAGGAAGTTTTTGAGAGCGGCGAGCCACGGATGCTCCAAAAACGAATTCCGGCACCCGACGGAAGCGAGCACATTTTCGAAGTACACTCTTATCCTGTTAAAGATATAGCGGGTCTAACCATACAAGCCATCGAGCATGCACGGGACATCACCGAACGTAAACACCTCGAAGACCAGCTCTTGTCATCCAAAAAATTCAATGAAAAGATCATTAACAGCATTACGGACAATCTTGTCGTGATCGACCCCAAGACCCTGCGCATTATTCAGGCCAATGAATCGTTCTGCAACCGCGTGGGTTTGGAATATTCTGACGTCATCACAAAAAAATGCCATGAGCTGATGCGAAACAGCATCGATCCCTGTGAGGTTAACGGGTTAGAGTGTCCGGTTCAGGATGCCATCCGCTTAAAGCATTCGTGTTTATCGGATAAAATATATCCGGATGCCGACGGCAAGGACCGGGTGTTGCAGATTGCCTCTTATCCGATTTTTGACGAAAACAATGAGATCAATTCGATTGTCCGGCTGGAACGTGATGTCACGGAAACGCGGGAAATGGAGAAAGCCCTGGCTTTGCGTTCAAAAGAACTTCAGCGTGCGCAACATCAACTCGAGGAGCTGTTCAAAATTTCACGCCAAGTGAGCGCCAAGAATTCTTTATCAGAAATTATCGATTATGTTTATGATATCGTTCAGGGTATTTTTCCAGGCTCTGATCCTCTGATTTTTCTGTTGGATGCCGGAAGCCAGAGTTTTTTGAGTTTAGAGGGGTGCAACCCTGCTGTGCTGGAACCATATTCAAAAGCGCTGCAGCAAATCGAGCAGTCCAAACTCATTCCGAACTTCTTCCAATATCTGCAAAAAATTAAGGAGTTTCATATCGTCGATTCGAAAAATGCCAATGACATCCCACTTTTGTTGGATGCAATTTCAAAAAAATACGCCAATTGGTTCGGACTGCCAATTTCCTTGCCGCAACAATGCATCGGTTATTTTGTATTGGGATTTCCTTCTTATCGTGAATACTCCCGTAAGGATATGCACTTTTTTTTAACCCTGTTCAACCAAGTTGCCGGCCATATTCGTCACCTTATTATCCATGAATCTGAAGTCAATAACCTCCGACAAGGCGTTGGCGAGCGCGCGTCCCACGGCAAGATTATCGGTCAGAGCGATGAAATGCAAAAAATATATGAACTCATCGATCTGGTCTCTGCTTCCGATGCTATCGTATTGATAACAGGGGAAAACGGGACCGGAAAAGAATTGGTGGCTCAGGCCATACACCGGCAAAGCTATCGGAAAGATGGGCCTTTTGTGGTTGCCAATTGTTCGGCCTATTCGCCGACCTTACTGGAGAGCGAACTTTTTGGCCATGAAAAAGGCGCTTTTACGGGCGCGATCAAAATGAAGAAAGGTCGCATCGAGCGTGCCCAGGGAGGCATCTTGTTTTTAGATGAAATCGGTGATATTGCGCCGGCCACTCAGATTTTATTGCTCAGGTTCCTTCAGGACCATTGTTTTGAAAGGGTTGGCGGGGAAGAAACCATGGAAGCGGACGTGCGGGTACTGGCGGCCACCAACCGAGATCTTTACCGGGAGGCCGAAGCCGGCCGATTTAGAAACGATCTTTACTATCGGTTGAACGTCGTTACCATCCATTTGCCGCCGTTGCGTGACCGCAAAGAAGATATCCCTTTGCTATGTAAACATTTCCTTAAAACTTACAGTCTGAAGGAAGGTAAGGACATCCAATCGTCTTCCCCCGGAGCCATGCAGGCCCTGATGGATTATGATTGGCCCGGAAATGTGCGTCAGCTTGAAAACGCTGTCAGTCATGCCGTTATTCTGGCTCAAGATACGGTCATTGAAAGAGGGAACCTGCCCCAATTTCTCAGGCAGACCGCCGCCGAACCTTCCGCCAATTCTCTTGCTGAAAATGAGCGACGGTTAATACTGGGCGTGCTTTATGAAGTCAACTGGAACAAGCATGAGGCCGCCCGACGCCTTAAAATTAGCCGCAGCACCCTTTACAGCAAAGTCCGCCGTCACCGCTTGGAAAAAGAGATCCCATAGTGTATCAGATATGGACAAACAGGGTCCATTTCCGTACAGTCTTTAAATCCTTACCGATAAGCCCTATACAGATTTTTTTGAAACCTTAGGGTTTGATTCCGTACACTCGGATAAGTTTTGCATGAAAGGGCAGGGGTTGTCCTCGATAATGTTTCATTTTTATAAATGATATAACCATCTGAAAGTACGTTAGATTCAGACAAAGCCCCTTAAATTTTCATCGAATTTTTCATATCTGGCAGGATTCTTGAAATACACTTTTGATAGAACACCAAAAACTCTTTGGTGTTCTTCCGTCTATTTTTGTCCGGTGAACACATAAACGACCACGCTCTCAATCCCAAAACCAAATGCAATGGCGTCATTTGTTTCTTAAGACGATCGTCCGACAAGTTTTTCTCAGTTGATCCGCCATTTAGATAAAGGAGTGACGCTTTACCCGGTAGCTGAATATGAAGTGGTGTTGTTGGCCGCTTACATTATCGAAAGGAGGTGAGAACAACCCAAAGAGACGTCTCCTCCCAACGAACGCGAATCTAAAAATAGTTAATTCTGAACAGATCAACGTGTTCGTTGCCATGTTTAAGAGGGGTTTGGATCTAGTCTAAAGCAAAATCAATTGATGGGAGGTTAAGATATGGCAGAAATAAGAGATGTGGAAATAAACAGCAGAGCGGACGCTCTTCCGCTGATGACCCCTGAGATCAGGCCCTGGCCTGTAACACCACCGCCGCCGCGGGAAGAAGTATCCAAGGTTTATGCCAAGCGGAATGCAGCCAAGTTCGGTGAGTGGTGCGAGGACAACCTCAGGTTTGAATACGGCTTCGGCAAACCCGAGGCGCTTCAGGGTCTCAAGGTGCTTTGTATGGGGTTGTACAGGATGGGCAACAAGTTTTGCTCATCGTTATTGGCCGAGGCCGGGGCCGAGGTGATTAACATCGAGCCGCCTGAAGGAGACCCTTTAAGAAAACTGACACCCTTCGGCAGAGAAGAGCTGATGCTCAAGGACAGAGAGACCGGCGAAAAGTGCGGTATGGATTTTATCCATGAGATGAGAAACAAGTTCTCCATTACCCTGAATGTCGAAACCGACGAAGGCAAGGAAATATATAAAAAATTGGCTGCCCATGCCGACGTGTTGATCGAGGAGTATCCACCGGGCTATATGGACGAACTCGGTCTGGGTTACCGACAACTGGCCGAAATCAATCCCAGACTGGTTTACTGCTGGATCGGTGTACGGGGGTCATGGGGGCCGTATAAGGACAAACTTTCCAAATTCGGTCAGTGGACCCTCGAGCCTTTTGGCGGTTGTGCCAATGCATTTGTGCACAACACCGGTTTCCCCCAGGACCAACTTCCCAGAGGCAAAGGCGGCGATCCCACCCGTTCCGGGGTCTGGTTTGCCGACTATGTGGCTGGCGAGCAGGGGGCGTGCAGCATCATGGCGGCCATTTTCTGGCGAAACAAGTTCAGCGGAGAGGGGCAGTTCATCGAAGTGACCGGCGCTGAAACGCAAATGGACATTCTGGATTTTGATATCAGTTGGTACGGCTTCAACAAGAGCATCAAGGCCCGAACCGGCGGCTGGGATCCCAATTTGAATCAGTACGAGTGGAACCCTTGCAAGGACGGCTACATGATGATCGGCGGTCAGACTGACCGGCTCTGGTATCGGATCGGCCAGTGTATCGAGCGAGACGATATTCAGTTCGGCAGACTGATTCACGAAGATCCTTTCCTTAAAGAAATGGGCGCCCGCAACGCGCTTCAGGCCCTGATCAAGACCTACACTGTAACCACCCGTTGGCTGCGCGATATGAACCGAATTGAAGCCGAACAGAAGTTGCTGGAGTATGAGATTGCGGCAGGGCCGGTTCTATTTATCGACGAGGTCTCTGAGTTCCCCCACTTCAAGTACCGCCCCTGGGTGTACACCATAGACAGCGATCAGTACGGGACCGTGCTGTATTCGTCGTCGCCGAACTCATTCCAGTATAGAACACCGCACCGGGTCAAGTGGATCGGAAGGCCCTTGGGAAAAGACAATTTTCTTAAATATCTGAATTGGCTCGGCATGGGTCAAAATGAAGTCAGAGAACTCAAGAGCAAGGGGGTGATATAATGGCAAAAGATATGAGAGAGACAAGGATAGAGGATCTGCCAGGCCCCAAGAGTAAGGAAGAGCTCGAAGAAATGAAAATGCCTTACGAGGAATATTGCCGGGCGACCTTTGATCCGGGCAACGAACATACAAAACCCGAGCCTTTGAGAGGGATCCGATGGATGAGCACCACCATGTATATCTTTACGCCCCATTCCGTGTCCAACCTGGCGGAGTTGGGGGCCGAGGTGGTCAAGGTGGAGATGCCGAGGATGGGTGATCCTATGCGGCATACGTCCCCGTTCAACGAATGTTACCTGTATCCGTTGCATGATACCCGGCCCATGACCGGTACTGGCATGGGGTTTATGAACGCGAATCCCAACGAATACTACATCACCATGGATTATCACCTGGATGACATGAAAGAGGCCTTTTATCGGATGGTAAAGATGTTCGACGGGCTGACCGAATGCTACCGGCCCGGAACTTTTGACAAGTGGAAACAAAGTTATATTTACCTTCAGGAGCTCAACCCCAGATTCATTTATGTATGGGGCGGCGGTTTCGGCTACGGGCCCAAAGTCTTTGGCGGATCCTACGATATTCTGGGACAGGCCCACGCCGGTCTTGCTTCTGTTACCGGTATGCACGAATTCATGGGTGGACACTGCGCCAAGCACTCCAACTGGTGCATTGACTGGTACTCCGGCACCCAAATCTCCTTCGGAATTCTGGCAGCCATCCACTGGCGCGAAAAGACCGGTCTTGGGACCATGATCGAATTTTCCCAGGTGCAGGCGGCCACCCGATGTCTGGGTTATGCCGCACCCATGTATGGCCGGTTCGGCATTGTTCGCCAACGCTGGGGCAACTGGGATACCCAGCTCTGTGCGCACGGCATAATTCTATGCGGCAAGTCCGACTTTCCGGATGTCCCCAATCCGCAAGACAAGCATGATGCACGATATGTTATGGTCTCTGCCTTTCAGGATGAGGATTTTAAAGAGCTGTGCGCCATTACCGGAATGAAAGATCTTTACGGGAAGTATAAAGCCCATAAGGACCGGGTTGAAGGCGAAGCTCAGGTGGAAATTTACGCAGCCCTGGAAAAATGGGCCGAGGATAAGTCCCGGTCGCAAGTGGTGAAGATCTTACAGGATGCCGGTCTGCTGGCCGAACCGGTGATGAACGACCGTGAAGTCTACGAATGCGAGCATTACCGACAGAGGGGCAGTATCCGGTGGATGGATGATCCCTGCTTTGGTGATGTAGTCACCCATAGCGGTTACGCCTCGGGAATGATGTCCAAAACACCCAGGAGGCAGAACTGGATCTGGCGGCCGGTGGGTGCCGATAATGTAAAAATCTACCATGAGCTGCTCGGTTATCCGACCGCCACCGTTCAGGAGTGGTACGATAAGAGCTGGATATAAAAGGAGGAGAGCGCCGTGTGTGATATTATCTGGTGTAAAAAAGAAATTAATGGGAAAAAGTGTAACACTGTTAATTACCTTGATCCTTACTGTTTCTGGAACTGGGAGGGGAAGGTAAACTGTGCTGAATGCAAAACAGTGTATTACATCCACATGATTCAGGGCTTCATGTACAGGGGTCCTGAGGAGGTTGACGAAAAACCGGATACCAGCCCGCTGTATGCGGATAAACCCCTGGAAGGTTACAGGAACTATTTGCCGGGCATTGAAGGCAGGACAAGACCGTATCAATGCCTGCCTCGGCATATCTACCTGGGAACGGCCGACATGGTCAAGTTCAGCGCCAGGGGCAGACCGGTCAGGGGCTGGCGTCCGCAGCCGCCGTCTGCCGGCATTGCCGGAAGCTTTGGCTTTGAATGGGATATTCAGAAACTGACTCCTGAAGTATGGGAGGAGTATCAGCAGAAACTGGCAAAAGGTGAAGTCAGCGAATGGTAAAAAAAGAAAGGAGTGTTCCATGGCACAGTTAACACCTGAAGAGTTTCTGGACACTGTTCTGGTTCCGGAAAAACAAACTGATCATATATGCTGGCAGTGCAGGAACTTGAAGCCGGTTCTCAAAGGCTCCAGTTTCCCGCCCGCAGATATTATCGGCTGGTGCAAAAAGATTTTTTGGCCCGATTACTGGTGCGTAGCAGACTTCAATGTCGTTAAAAAATGCTATGGATTTGACCAGAAAAAAAAATAAGGTGAAGAATCTTCACACCGGTTGTGGAAAGACAATTACGGAAGAAGCATTAATTTATCCGAAGCATAAGATTGGAATGCGCTTCATCTTTGATTAGTGCAGGTTAATATGATAGAGCGTATCAAAGAACTTATGCTTCGGTTTGGAAAAAGGAGGAAGAGCATGCCTGAGAAATGTCGTGTGGGTGTATGCGGATACGACCCCATGCTCGTAAAAGGATACTTGAAAGCAAACGTAAGAGCCTTATGGTGGCATATATCCGACGAGCTGTACGAGGAGTTTGATATGAAACCGGGGATGAAGGTTTCCGGCACCTTGTTAAAGGTCTATTACGGGAAAGATGGGAAAGCATCCGCAACTCCCAATGAACCCTTTGAATGGGAAACATCCAAGGAGTCGGGCCTTGTTGTGGTGCTGCCGTCTGATGTCATTGCCAAATACAAGCTCACCGAGACTCACTTCATTGAGATGCTCATTGATAAGATTGACGGCAAAGACGTCTACCCCGGCGAAGAGAAAATGAGCGAAAAATACTGGCCCGAAGACATGATGAAGCTGGATTTCGTGCTGGAGTATATCGAATAATACGAAATCGTTGGGACCGTCGGTGTGGGAGGGGCGACGAAAGAATATTTTTCACCCTCTTAAAAGAGTGTGTGTTCATTGTCTCGCAGACAAACTCCAAAAGAGTGTACCTAAATATTTTCTGAGCCCCTCACCAGCCCAACTTAGCTCTGAAGCCCCCGGCTTTTGCAATATTAGGGTTAATCGTGCCCTATAAATCTGCCGGGGGAAACAAGCAGCCTCTCCTACTTATCTTCGTTACGGAAAAGGCGTGGATCATTTTCGCCGATCCGT
>Ga0210077_1000399_pt1 | contig 16896 bp, 18 predicted proteins | sample RushMan_CattailN_5_FD_185556 | JGI IMG/M metagenome (GOLD analysis project Ga0210077, IMG submission 185556) | Wetland microbial communities from San Francisco Bay, California, USA, that impact long-term carbon sequestration -... | ecosystem: Environmental > Aquatic > Marine > Wetlands ... | reverse complement strand
ACAGGATCGAAAGCTGAAGTTGGCGTCTCCACGGGGATTCAGGATTAACCCAAGAAAATCGTGTCCATAGGCCGCTAGCCGCTCTGCTCGGGCGTGCGGCCGGGTACGCCGCAGCGTTTCCCGTCACTGGCCCCCATCAACGCCGGCCGTCGTACCACGAGAAGCATTCCTTGGCGTTGCGCAGCGTTCGGCCGCCGGTGGCAACAGTCTTCAGCATGAACATCAGCAGCTCCCGCGCCGTATAGAGCCTCGCTTTGCGGTCGCTTGTCGCCAACGGATGGCGATGGAGGATCGCAATGGTCCGCCGCTCGCGGCGCGCAAGACGCTTTAGCCTGCGAAACAAATCGATTTCTTCCGCCGCATACAGCTCCTGGCTGAAGCCGCCGAGCCGCTTGAAGCTGGCCGCTTCACAAAAGATGAACGCGCCGGCACCCCACCTATTGATCCTGCTGAGCGCGTTCCAGAGAGAACCCAGTAACCGGATGACGCGACGATCAGACTCGATCCGCACCGTGCTGCCGCCGGCGAGGCAACGGCCCGGTTGGATTTCGCGCGCGACGTCCTCGCACAGGGCCTGGCTCGGATAGGAGTCGGCGTCGACGAAGATCAGCCAGTCCCCTTGCGCATGGGCTGCGCCCGTGTTGCGGGCGCGGCTGATCTGATTGACCGGTTCGAACACGACCTGGGCGCCCGCCGCGCGCGCAATTTCCGCCGTGCGATCGGTCGAGTTGTTGTCGCAAACGATCAGCTCCGAAGCCCAGCCGCGCCGCACGAACACCGACATGGCCTCCTGCAGGCGCCGCAACGAGGCAGCCAGAAGCCGCTCTTCGTTGAACGCAGGTACGACGATCGAAATCTTCATGCAGTTGTCGGGATTCACCGTTGCCCGGCGGCGCGGGGCCGCGCACGCACTCGCCCGCCGAAGGCGGCCAGTTCGTTCAGCAGTAGCGCCCCGATCACCAGCGCGCCACCCGCCAGCGTCGCCGACGCGGGCGCTTCGCCCGCGCCCAGCCAGACCCATAGCGGGCCGAGCACCACTTCGAGCATCGCCAGCAGCGAAATCTCGGGCGCCGACAGGTGCGGACTCGCGCGCACCATGAGCATGCACGGCAAGCCGAGCTGCAGGCACCCCAGTACGGCGAGCAGGACAAGATCGTGCGCACTGGCATGGAACGGCAACGCGAAAGGCAAGCTAACGGCGGCCGAGAGCGCGGCGCCGATGAGCACCGCCGGGACGAGGTCGACCGAGCGGCCGGCGTGCTTGAGCGTCACCAGGTTCACCGCCGCAGCCAGCGGCACCGCGAGGGCGATCGCCATCCCGGCCAGGTGGCGCGGTTCGCCGGCGGCGAAGCGCGAGCCGAACATCCACAGCATGCCGGCGATCGCGAGCCCGATCGCAGTCCAGGTGCGCGCGGCGATCGGGTCGCGCAGCACCGCGCGCGCGAGCAGCGCCGTGAGCAGCGGCGTGATGCTGTTGACGATCAGGGTGTTGGCGGTGGTCGTGGTCATCAGCGCCAGCATGAACGCGATCATCATGATGGCCCACATCGCACCGGACAGCAGGCCGTAGCCGCCGCCGGCGCGCAGCGCATTCCAGGCGCCGCCGCCGCGCGTCGCGAGCAGCGCGGCGAGCACGAACAGGGCGGCGAACAGGCTGCGCCAGAAAGCCACTTCCCAGCGCCCGGCGAATTCGAGATGGCGCGTGACCACGCCGGCGATGCTCCACAGCATCGGCGCGATGATCATCAGCACGATCGCGCGCCGATGCGCGCGTGGGTCCGCCTCTCCAAGCCGCGCGCTCATCACGCCCCCGTCCTGCCGCTTCCACGAACTGGCGTCCCCACGAGGATTCGCACCTTATGCAGGCGACTTGATTCTGAAGATTGCCGCCGGAAACCAGCGACTTGCCACATGGACGACAGCAATCGACCATAAACGGCCATACGTTTGATGCTCCCGTGTCCGACATCGCGTGAGGGCGCCGCGAGCGGCGCTCGCAGGGCTCGCTGTTCCCGAGCTTGCCCGAATGCGTGAAAGGGGTGCACTCACTATTTTTGCAAGAAGGCCGTTTGCATTCCACCCATCCATGCGCGACCTTGAACGATCGTGCCCAGCGGCGTCGCTCAGCGATCCGAAATACGCCGGCATCGCCCGCGTTTCGAGGCCAGGGCGCGAAGGAATTTCTAGGGCGCTCCCGCCGGATCTCCCCGCTTGTTAACCGGCATCAAATCGCAACCTGCCGCGATCGTGGAAGATTGGCCCTTTTCCCGGGTACGGCACATGGCTCCAATCAGGAAGAAGCAAGGCAAGCCACAGCCCGCGCGCGCGCGCCGGGCGCCGGCGAAGCGATCCGCGACACGATCCGTGAGGGGCTCCGGCACGACCGCGCGTTCCGCATCCGCCGGGCGTAACCACGCGGCGGTCAACCAGTTCTACGCGGACGCGCATGCAATCGAGGTCGAAGCTGCCGCGCGCTATCGGGTGCTCGCGAACGAAATGCGGGCGAGCGGCAATCCACGCACCGCGGAGCTGTTCCTCAAGCTGGCGCAGCTCGAAGCGGGGCACGCCGACAAGCTGAAGCAGGGCGCGGCGCCGGAGTTGCAGGCGCGCGCGCGGGAGCAGCTCCTTTCGCGCAAGGGGGGACAGACCGAGGTGCCGAACTACGAGTTCCTGTACCGGAACGTTCCCCCTTACCACGCGCTGCTGATGGCGCTCGAGTCGGAGCAGCGCGCCAAGGCGTATTTCGAGCGCATCGGCGCAAACGCGCGCGACCCCGGTGTCAAGAAGCTCGCGGCGGAATTCGCCCGCGACGAGGCTCGGCACGTCGCCTGGCTCGAGAAGGCGCTGGCGAAGGAGCCGCAGCCGGCGACGCCGATCAACGAGATCTTCTAGCCAAACCGGGCGAGCACCCGGTCGACCATCTCCCCAGACAGGCCGAGGTAGTTCGCCGGGTCGCACAGCCGCTCGAGGGCGGCGCGGTCGAGGTGGCGGGTGATCTCGGCGTTGTCGGCCAGGAGGTCGACCAGCGGGCGGTTCTGCGCGATCGCGTCGCGGCACAGGTCGTAGACGATGTCGTGCGCGCGCTCGCGCCCGAGGTGCGGCCCCAGCCCCATCATGACCGCCTCCGAGGCGATCAGGCCGTTGGTCAGGTCGAGGTTGGCGCGCATGCGCGAAGCGTCGACTTCGAGGCCCTCGACCAGCGCGCGCGACTGGCGCAGCGCGCCGGCGATGAGGCAGAACGCTTCCGGCAGGACGATCCATTCGATCTGCCACGGGCCGGTCGAGCGCTCGTGGTCGGCCACCATGGCGTCCATCAGCGCGGCGGCGTGCTGGCGCACCACCGAGATCGCGCCGTGGATGTAGCAGCTCGAGATGGGGTTGCGCTTCTGCGGCATGGTGCTGCTCGAGCCGCGGCCGTGGGCGAAGGGCTCGAACACTTCGCCGACCTCGGTCTGCATCAGCAGCTTGACGTCCATCGAGAGCTTGCCGAGCGTGCCGCCGAGCAGGCCGAGGAAGACGCCGACCTCGGCGACGCAGTCGCGGATCGTGTGCCAGGCGATCACCGGCTGGCCGAGGCCGAGCTCGCGCATCAGGGCCTCCTGCGTCTCCATCGCGCCTTTCTCGAGCGAAGCGAGGGTTCCGGCCGCGCCGGCCAATTCGCCCACCAGCAGGCGCGGGCGCAGCTGGGCGAGGCGCTCGCGGTGGCGCTCGATCGCCGACAAGAGGCCCGCCATCTTGTAGCCGAACGACACCGGCACCGCCTGCTGCAGGTTGCTGCGCCCGGCCATCGGCGTGTCGCGGTAGCGCCGCGCGAGCTCCGCCAGCGCGGCCGAGATCGCCGCCAGGTCGGCCTCGATCAGCTCGAGCGCCTCGCGCATCTGCAGCACCGTCGCGGTGTCGGTGATGTCCTGCGTGGTCGCGCCCCAGTGGCAGTACTCGCCCAGGCCGTCGCGGCACAGCGCGTTCAGCTGCGACACCACGCCCAGCACCGGGTAGCCGATGCGCTCGGTCTGCTGGCGCAGCTTGTCCATGTCGATCTGCCCGATCGAGCAGTGGCGCACGATTTCCTCCGCGGCCTCGGCAGGAATCAGGCCGAGCCGGCCCTGCACCCGCGCCAGCGCCGCCTCGACGTCGAGGTATTTCTGGGTCCGGTTCTCGTCCGACCAGACCCTGCGCATCGTTTCGGTGGAGAAGATGTTTCCGAATATCGCTGAATCGACGACGGTCGACGGCATGCCCCTGCTCTCCGGTGAAAAGTGAAGGCACATACGTTAAGCTGTATTCCGTTCCAGCACCAATTCCCGCGAGCCATGGCATCAGACCTGCTGACCCTCTCCGCCGCCGAGCTGCTGCACCTGTACCGCGCCAAGCGCGCCTCTCCGGTCGAAGTCACGCGCGCAGCCCTGCAGCGCATCGAAAAGCTGAACCCGGTGCTGAACGCGTTCTGCTTCGTCGCGCCCGACGCGCTCGCGGCGGCGAAAGCCTCCGAGGATCGCTGGATGAAGGGCGAGCCGAGGGGCGCGCTCGACGGCGTGCCGGTATCGATCAAGGACCTGCTGCTGACCAGGGGCTGGCCCACCCTCAGGGGCTCGAAGACGGTCGACCCCAAGGGACCGTGGAACGACGACGCGCCGGTGGTGGCGCGGCTGCGCGAGGCCGACGCCGTCCTGCTCGGCAAGACCACCACGCCCGAGTTCGGCTGGAAGGGCGTGACCGACAATCCGCTCACCGGCATCACCCGCAACCCCTGGAACCCGGCCAAGACGCCGGGCGGATCCTCGGGCGGCGCCGCGGCGGCGGTGGCCGCGGGTATCGGTCCGCTCACCCTCGGCACCGATGGCGGCGGCTCGATCCGGATTCCCTGCGCCTTTAGCGGCGTGTTCGGCCTCAAGCCCTCTTTCGGGCGCGTGCCGGCCTGGCCGCTGTCCCCCTTCGGCACGGTGGCGCACGTCGGACCGATGACGCGCAGCGTGCACGACGCGGCGTTGATGCTGAACGTGCTGTCGCAGCCCGACGTGCGCGACTGGTTCGCCCTGCCCTACGACCCGCGCGACTACCGCCTTGGAATCGAAGACGGCGTGCGCGGCCTGAGGATCGCCTACTCGCCCACGCTCGGCGGCGCCAGCGTGGACCCCGAGGTCGCGGCGCTGGTCGAGCAGGCGGCGATGCGCTTCGTCGAGCTCGGCGCGCTGGTCGAGGAGGCGAACCCGGATTTCGGCGGCGTCGACGAAGTGTTCCGCCGCCACTGGTTCACTGGCGCGGCCTATCTGCTGAAGGACTTCAGCCCGCGCCAGAAGTCGCTCATGGATCCCGGCCTGGTCGAGGTCGCGACGGAAGGCTCGAAGATCGGCATGATCGAGCTGCTAGAGGCGGTGCAGCGGCGCGGCGCCTACGGCGTGCGGATGAACAGCTTTCACGAGAAGTACGACCTGCTGCTCACGCCGACCCTGCCGCTGGCCGCGTTCGACGCCGGGCGCGAGGTCGCCGACGTGATGAAGGAAAAGCGCTGGACCGAATGGACGCCGTTCTCCTACCCGTTCAACCTCACCCAGCAGCCCGCGGCGTCGATTCCCTGCGGACTGACGAGCGACGGACTGCCGGTCGGGCTGCAGATCGTCGGGCCGCGCTACCAAGACTCGCTGGTGCTGCGCGCGGCGCGCGCCTTCGAGTCGCTGCAGCCGATCCCGATGCCCGACGTCGCCGCGCTCGCGCCGGGCGGCTAGCGATGCCGGTCGACGTGCGGCTGATCCGCGCGCACGAGTTCGTGCGCTGCGCGGACGACGGCACGCTCGACGCCGACGCCAGCCTCGCGCTGCTCGTCGGCGCCGCCTCCGGCATCAACGTCAACCGATCGAGCCAGATCCTGCTCGACCTGCGCCAGGCCGAGCCGGAGCTCGACGTGCTCGCGCTGCACGCACTCGGCGAGCGGCTCGCCATGCATTCGTCGGTGCACGGCCGCCGCGTCGCGGTCCTCACGGCAGCGAACGAACGCGCCGCGAGCCCCCGCCTGGCCGAGCTGGTCGCCGGCAGCAGGGGCAGCGCCGCGCGCGCCTTCGCCAGCCTGGACGGCGCTGGCCTGGCTCGGCGACGCTTGACGCCACGCAAGTCCCCTGAACGCGGGACTTGATCATTGCGTTCGAGCCGAGGCATGCTGGCGACGGGGGGGGGGGATTGCCATGCGTCGCCTTGCGCTCTGGATCGTCCTGCTCGCGCCGCTCGCCGCGGCGGCGCAGACCTACACCTATCTCGACCAGTGGCTCAAGAACGGCACAGCGGCAAGGACTGCGCTGTTGATCGCGCCGGACGTGTCGGTGAGCGAGATCTCCGCCGGCGGCGTGGTCGAGAAGATGCCCGAGTGGAGCAAGCAGGCGGCGGCGAACATCAACTCCGCGCTGCGCCGGATCGGCCAGGCCGGGAAACTCAAGCTTTCGGATCCGCCGCAGCTGAACGACGAGGAGCAGCACGCGCTCGACCAGCACGTGGCGCTGTACGGGGTGGTCGCGCTGCAGGTGCATCGCAACAGCCTTGCGGGCGGCGAGATCTGGGCCAAGCGCCTCAAGTCCGGCCTGACCGACTACACGGTCGGCCCGGGCCTGGCTTTCCTGGCCGACAAGACCGGCGCCGACACCGCGCTGCTGGTGATCGCGCGCGACGCCGAGTCGTCGGGCGGGCGCAAGGCGGTCATGGTGCTGGGCGCGCTGTTCGGCGTCGGCCTGCCGGGGGGCAACGCGTTCGCGGTCGTCGGCCTGATCGACCTGCGCAGCGGGCGCCTGCTGTGGCAGAGCTTCGACAGCAGCATCACGTCCGACCTCCGCGTCGAGGCGGACGCGGGCAAGCTCGTCGAGGGGCTGTTTGCCAGCTATCCCGCGGCGGCCGGAGCGAAGTGATGCCGCGGACGCCGCGCGTCCTGGCGCTGGCCGGCGCCCTCGCCTGCGCCGCGCCGGCGCTGGCCCAGCCCGTTCCGCCGCTCGCCGGCGGCGCAGCCGCTGCCCCCGCGAGCGACGAGGAGCGGCGCGTCTGGACGCAGGCCGAAGAACTCTCTGCGATGCTCGCCAGGAGCGGCCGCGTGCTCGACGATCCCGTGCTGACCGCCTACGTGCAGCGCGTCGCCGACCGGCTGTTTCCCGAGTTCAAGGGCCACCTCCGGGTCCATATTCTCAAGGCGCAGAGCCTGAACGCGTTCGCGCTGCCGAACGGCGACCTCTACCTGCACGAGGGTATCCTCGCGCGCTTTCGCAACGAGAGCCAGCTGGCCGCCCTGCTCGGCCACGAGGGAACTCACTTCGTCAACCGTCACAGCTACCAGTCGATCGAGAATACGAAGAGCACGGCCGCGCTCGGCACGGTGCTCGCCGTGGTCGGCACGCCGGTGGTCGGGCTGGCGGCCAACATGCTCGTCTTGTCCTCGGTCACCGGTTACTCGCGCGAGCTCGAGGCCGAGGCCGACGCGCAGGGCTATAAGCGCCTGGTCGCCGCGGGCTACGATCCGCGCGAGGCGCCCAAACTGTTCAAGATGATGATGGAAGAGATCAAGGCGAGCGGCACGCAGGAGCCGTTCTTCTTCTCCACCCACCCCGCGCTGCAGGACCGCTACGACAACTACCTGCGGCTGTCGAAGGACGCGCCGCCGCCGAAGAACCCGCAGCTGGACCGCTATCTCGCCACCTTCGCCGACCTGCGGCTGGCGAGCCTCAAGGCCGAGGTGTCGATGGCGCGCTGCAAGCAGGTAATCGCGCTGCTGAAGGCGCCCGAGCGGCGCGGCGACTACCCGCCCTACGTCGACTACTACCTGGGCGAGGCCTACCGCCAGCGCGGCGACAAGGGCGACACCGCGCTGATGAAAGCCGCCTACCTCAAGGCGATCGCCGCCGCGCCCGACTTCGCGCCCGCGCACCGCGCGCTCGGAATGCAGCTGCTCAAGGCCGGCGCCTACGACGATGCGATACGCGAGCTGGAGACTTACCTGTCGCTCGCGCAGGGCGCTACGGACCGGGCATACGCACAGATGTACCTCGAGGAAGCGCGCAAGAGGAAAGAGGAAGGGAGGAAAGGAAAATGAAACGCCTGCTGGCCTTGCTCTCGATGACGGCGCTGCTCGCCGGCTGCGCCACCTACGCGCTGACCGATGCCGGCCCCACCGCGGGCCCGGACAAAAGCTACAGCATCCAGCTGCCGCAGAACTGGGTTCGCCTGACCTCCGACAACAAGCGCGTGATCGTCACTCGCGACGGCTTCGGCCTGCAGCGCATCATGATCACGCGCGCGGAGGCGAAAGACGCCTTTCCGAAAATCAAGAAACCGGCCGGTGACAATCTGCTCGCCTCCGAGCTCGCCGAGCTGCAGATCGCCGAGCTGAAATCGGCCCGCACGCCGAACCTCACGGTGGTGGAGAACCTTCCGGCGCGGATCGGCGGCAAGACCGGCTTTCGCCTGCGCATCCGCTTCCTCAACGACGACGGCCTCGCGTTCGACCAGGTCTGGTGCGGCGTGCTCGACAGGGGCCACTACTACCTCATCAGCTTCCACGCCCCGGAGCTCTACTACTTCGACAAGTACCTGCCGTACTTCGACCGCACCCTCGCCTCGTTCAAGCTGAGCTGACAGGCCGCTCAGCGGCTGGCCGCCGACTGGAAGTAGAAGTCGAGCATTGCGGTAAGCGGCGCCGGACTCCCCCGCAACCGGCTGCGCAGCGCCGCGCCCTCCCAGCAGTCCACCAGCAAGCTCGCCATTTGCCGCGTATCGGAATCGGCCGGGATGTCGCCCCGATTCCGGGCCTCGTCCAGGCAGATGGCGATCCGCTTTGCGATTTCGGTGAAGCAGACTTCGACCTTGCGCCGAAACAGCTCGCTCACGCCTGAAAGCTCCTGTCCGAGCCCGCCCAGCAGGCAGCCAAGGTAACCCTCCTTTCGATAATTCTTCTGTACCGTTTCGAAGAATCTACGCACCCGCTCGAGCGGGGGGCTACCCATGTCGCCGAGAAGGCACGCATCGAGCCCCGCGTGCACCTGCCCCATGTACTGGTCGATGACCTGCAGCGCGAAATCCTCCTTGTCCTTGAAGTGATGGTAGAAGGAACCCTTCGGCGTGCCCGTGGCCTCGAGCAGGGCCTGGATGCCCAGATCGTGATAGCCGTGCTTGAGCAGCATCGCCATCCCGGCGTCGAGCAGGCGCTGCTTGGTTGCATGCGCGGGGTGCACCGCCACCCTAGCCCGCTACCTTCCTGATCATGTGATCGATGACGTGGCTGTGCTCGTGCTGCGGACTGAACATGACGATCTCGGCGTCGACGTCGACCCTGACGTTGTGCCCAGGCGGCCAGTAGAACAGGTCATTCTCGTTCACCGTCTCCTGCACGCCGATCGCATCGGTGGTGGTGAGCTGCCCGCGCAATACAAAGCCCCAGTGCGGACATTGGCAGAGGTCGCCTTCAAGTCCCTGGAACAGCGGGGTCGTATCGACGCCCGCCGAGAGACTGAAGTACTCGCCGCTGATCGAGCCCAAGCCGCCCGCGATCCCGAAATCGGTCCGTTGACGGATTACCGCACCCGGGATCTGCATCCGAACGTTCACGTTGTCTTTTGCTACTCGCATATGCGTCCCTCCTCTCTCGTCGTTTTGGCGCTACTAGACCGACCGGTCTATTAGCGCACTATACGCAGAACGGAAACGCTGTCAAGCGGGCGCCTCAGCCGTGGAACTCGACGCTGTCGCGCGGCGCCTGGCTCCGCTCGGCGTGACTGTAGTCGCGCAGCACGCCCGCCACCCGCAACCGGTAGCCGGCGAAGATCCCGCCGCGCCCTTTTGCCTGCGCCTGCCGGTGCCCCGCGAGGTTGCGCCACTTGCGCACCGCCTCCTCGTCGCGCCAGAACGAGAGCGAGACGAAGCGTCCCGGGTTGGTGATGCTCTCGAAGCGCTCGATCGAGACGAAGCCGTCCGCGCGCTCGAGCTCGGGCTTGAGCGCGGCGGCGAGGTCGAGGTATTCCTGCTTGCGCCCCGGCGCGGGGGTGAGCTCGAAAATCACTGCGATCATGCTGCCTCCTTCCTGCCTCAAATATACTCTGCGAACGTATGACTCCGCGCCACTTCCGCTTCTGGCCCAAGGGCCTGCCCCGCTCGCTCTCCTTTCCGCGCACGCCGCTGCACGAGCTGCTCGAGGTCTCGGCGCGCCGTTACCCGGACAAGCCGGCAACCTGGTTCTTCGGCGCCGCACTCGCCTGGCGCGATGCCCACGAGCAGGTCCTGCGCCTGGCCGGCTTCCTGCAGCAGGGCTGCGGCGTGCGCGCGGGCGATCGGGTGCTGGTCGACCTGCAGAACAGTCCGCAGTTCATGCTCGCGGCTTACGCGATCGCGCGCGCCGACGCCGTGATGGTGCCGGTGAGCCCGATGTGCGTGGCCGAGGAGCTGGCGCACTACGTCGAGGACAGCGGCGCGCGGGTCGCGATCGTCGGCCAGGAGGTCTGGCCGCGCATCGCCGGCCTGCCCAGCCGGACGCCGCTCGAGCGCGTGATCGTCGCGGCCTATTCCGACTACGCGTCACCCGAGAGCGACCTGCCGCGTCCCGAGGCCGTCGCCGCCGGCCGCGAGCGCATCGAGGCGCGCGGCGTGACGCTGTGGCCGCACGCCCTCGCTGCGGGCCACGCCCCCGCGCCTTCGCGCGCGCGACCCGACGACCTCGCCGTGATGCCCTATACCTCGGGCAGCACCGGCCGGCCCAAGGGCTGCATGCACACCCACGCCACAGTGATGTTCAACGTCGCCGGCGCGGTGATGTGGGAAGGCATCCACCAGGACGCGGTGGCGCTGTCCACCGCGCCGATGTTCCACGTCACCGGGCTGGTGCACACGCTGCACGCCAGCGTCTACTCCGGCTCGACGATGGTGATCCAGCCGCGCTGGGACGCCGAGCTCGCGGCGCGCCTGATCGAGCGCCACCGCTGCACCCACTGGGCCAACGTGCCGACCATGGTGGTCGACCTGCTCTCGCACCCGGGCGCGCTCGCGCACGACGTCTCGTCCCTCGACTGCGTGTTCGGCGGCGGCGCGTCGATGCCCGAGGCGATCGCGCAGAAGCTGCTCGACACCTGCGGCATCCGCTACATGGAAGGCTACGGCATGACCGAGACCATCTCGCAGACCCACAGCAACCCTGCCGACCGCCCCAAGATGCAGTGCCTCGGCATCCCCACGTTCGACACCGAGTCGCTGGTGGTCGACCCCGACAGCCTCGCCGTGCTGGAGCCCGGCGCGCAGGGCGAGATCGTGGTGCGCGGCCCGCAACTGCTCACCGGCTACTGGGGGAACGAAAAGGCCTACCGCGAATCGTGGCTGGAGATCGGCCGCAGGCGCTTCTTTCGCACCGGCGACCTGGGGCGGATGGACGAGGAAGGCTATTTCTTCATCTCCGACCGCCTGAAGCGCATGATCAACGCCGCGGGCTTCAAAGTCTGGCCGGCCGAGGTCGAGGCCTCCATGTACCGCCATCCGGCAATCCAGGAGTGCTGCATCATCGGCGCGCCCGACGCGCGCCGCGGCGAGACGGTCAAGGCGGTGGTGGTGCTCAAGCCCGAATCCCGCGGCAGGGTTAACGGCGAGGAGATCCTCGCCTGGGCGCACGGCCAGATGGCCGCGTACAAGGCGCCGCGCCTGCTCGAGTTCGTCGACGCGCTGCCGCGCACCGCCTCGGGCAAGATCCAATGGCGCGCGCTGCAGGAGCGCGAGTTTCCGCGCTAAATGCAGGAGCAGGAGTTCGCTCGTCAAGGGAGGCCAGGATGAAATCGATAGGCAGAATCTTTCTCACCGGCGTGCTTACCGTGCTGCCGGTGCTCGCGACCGTGTACTTCACGATCTGGCTGGTCACCACGGCGGAGCGCTTCGTCGGCAAGCAGCTCGAATGGCTGATGCCGGACGAGTATTACCGCACCGGCATGGGACTCGCGCTGGCGATCGTCGCCATTTTCCTGATCGGGCTGATGATGCACGCCCTGCTGTTCCGGCGCCTGTTCGCGCTGGCGGAGCGGCTGCTGCTCGAGATTCCGCTGGTGCGCTCGATCTACGCCGCGCTGCGCGACCTGTTCGGCCTGTTCGCCGAGCACCAGGAGGCGCGCGCGCTGCAGGTCGTTTCGGTCGAGCTGCCCGGCGCCGGAATGCGCCTGCTCGGATTCGTCACGCGGCGCGACTTCGCCGATCTGCCCGAAGGCGTGGGCAGCGCGGGCGAGATCGCGGTCTACCTGCCGATGAGCTACCAGATCGGCGGCTACACCGTGTTCCTGCCGCGCGAGCGCGCGACGCCGGTCAACATGTCGCGCGAGGACGCGATGAAATTCGTGCTAACCGCGGGCCTTAAATCCAGCACCCTGACGTAGATCGGGGATCAGGAGCAGCGCGGCCACGGCGCCGACCGCCGCCGCGCCGAGCAGGCCGTGCGCGAGCGAGCCGAGGCGCTCGCCCAGCCAGCCGATCGCCGGCGGGCCCGCCATCTGGCCGACGCCGTAGAGCACCGTCACCCAGGCCGCGGTGCGGCGCGCGCTCCCCGGAGCGAGGATCCGCGCCTGCGCCAGCGACAGCGCGGGAACGCCGAGGAAAGTGGCACCGAACACCATGCCCGCGATGCCCGCGGTGAGCGGGCGCGGGTCGAGCGCGACGAGCAGAATGCTCGCTGCGTGAAACACGTTGGCGGCGAACAGCGCCCCGACCGCCCGCACGCGGCGCCGCACCCAGTCCCACAGCCACACCGAAGGCGCCGCGAACACGCCCACCACGACCCACACCAGCGCCGCAGCGCGCCGGTCGCCCGAGGCGATGGCGTTGACGAAGAAGGTGGTTGCCGCGCCGAAGGCAAAGCCGAACGCGGCGTAGGACACCGCCAGGCGCACGAGCGGCGCCGACAGCGGCGGCGCCGGCTCGTCGCCAACGTGGCCCGCGGCCCGGCCGCGAGGCAGGCGCAGCACGAACGGCGCGCACAGCACGCCCAGAACGCCGGCCGCGAGCCAGCCGCTGCGCCAGTCGGCCAGCCACGGCAGCACGGCCGCGCAGGACAGCGCGATGCCGATGCCGACCCCGGCCAGCGGCCGCAGGTCTTCCGGCGCGCGCGCCGCGCGGGCGTAGGCGTCGAGCGAGCCGAGGAACAGCAGCGCGCCGCCGTAGCCGGCGGCCGCGCGCGCGGCGATCCACAGCGGGTAGCTCGGCGCGAGCGCCATGGCGAAAGCGCCCGCCAGCACCAGCGCGAAGCCGAGCGGCACGGCGCCGATGCGGCCCTCGCGCGCGCGCAGCGCGAGCCAGACGCTCGCGGCCAGGTAGCCGGCGAAATTCGCCCCGGCGAGGATGCCGGCCTGCGCCGCGTCGAGCCCCGCCGCGGCGCGCATGTCCGGCAGCAGCGGCGTGAGAACGAAGCGGCCGACGCCCTGCGCGGCCGCGTTGGCGAGCAGCGCGCCGGCAAGCAGAAACCCCGCCGTGCGCTCAGGCTTCAGGCTGGCGCCCCTCGTAGGCCGCGCGCAGCAGCGCGAGCACGCCGGCGTATTCCACCGGGCGCGGATTCGGGTAGGGACTGTCGCAGGCGATCTTTGCCGCGCGCTCGAGGTCCGCTTCGCGCATTCCGATCGCCGAGAGTCTCGTTTCCAGATTGAGCCCCACTTCCAGATCATAGAGCCCGGTCGGCGCGTCGCTCGCATCGAGCGCGCGCGCCACGCGCGCCATCGCCTCCGGCGCAGCGTCGCGGTTGTAGCGCGCGGAGTGCGGCAGCACGATCGAATGCGTCTCGGCGTGCGGCAGGTTGAAGCTGCCGCCCAGCGTGTGGCAAAGCTTGTGGTGCAGTCCCACCGATGCCGTCCCGAGCACCGCGCCGGCGAGCCACGCGCCGTACAGCGCGTCGCTTCTCGCGTTCAGATCATTTTGATCCTTGATGATTTGCGGCAGTGCAGCTGCCAGGGCTCGAATGCCCTCTTCCGCCATCAGCGAGGTGATCGGATTGCCGTCGCGCGCGTAGAGCGCCTCGACGCAGTGCGCGATCGCGTTCATCCCGCTCGCCGCCGAAACGGCCGGCGGCAGGCCGAGGGTGAGCTCGGGGTCGTAGATCACCGTCTTCGGCAGCACGCGCGCGTCGCGCGCGGTCCTCTTCAGCCCGCCCTCGGTCAGGCCGTAGACCGTCGTCATCTCCGAGCCCGAGTAAGTCGTCGGCACGGCGACGATCGGCAGGCCCGAGGTAAGCGCGATCGCCTTGGCGAGGCCCACGGTCGAGCCTCCGCCCAGCGCGACGCAGCAATCCGCGCCCAGCTCGGCCGCGACCCGCCGCGCGTCCTCGGCGACCTCGACCGGCACGTGCATCACCGCCCTGTCGTACACCCCGGCGGCGCGTGCGCCGAGGCCCTCCGCCACCCGCCGCGCGCCGTCGGCGCGGCCGGGCGTGGACAGCAGCAGCGCGCGCCTCGCGCCCAGGCGGTCGAGCTCGGCGGGCAGCCGCGCCAGGGTCCCCGCCCCGAACACGACCCGGCCCGGCAGGGACGAATAGACGAAGCTCCTCATGGGTTCTTCCCGCAGGATGAAAGGACCAGTTCGAGCCGGGCAGTGTACCGCGCCGAACCGGGTCTCGCCGCGGCGCCCGAAGAGCGGCAAAGCGAATCCGGCTGAGAAGGATGCTACGGGGAATCGAGGTGCCGGATGGGCGTCACATGCCAGTCATTCACCCGCAGATCGGGTTTGCCTGGATATGCTGGCGCTGCGTCGAGGCAACGATCGGCCCCGTTCAGCGCTTCTGAAACTACTTCAGCTTCCAGCGCCCGGTCTCGTTGTTGCACAGCTGCTCGGCGTCCGCGCCCGCCGCGTTGACGGGGCGAACGGCCTTGGACCATGTCCCGCGGGCCTTGATGCCTTCGTACTTGCCGCTACCCGCGACGGCTCTCCAAAATCCCGCCTCCACTCCGCCGTGCACGTGCCCTGAATAGAGCACGAAGACTTGGTCGCCGTCGGGATCGGTGCTCACGCACGACCCGCGTTCGGTCGACTCCTTGCCGATCATCATCGTCGTACCAACGCAGTGCTTGCTCGACCCGTAGCCCAGCTCACCGTCTTTTCTGACCTGCGCGCCGATCAGGTCGTAGGAGGCTCCGACATGCTCCTTGACCTCGGCGGTGACGTGGACCGGGCCGGTGAAGCACGTCATCCCGCGGAAACTGCCTTCCTTTGCAGGGCCGGCCCCGACTGCCCATTGAGCCGAAGCCAGCAGCGCAACGGCAGCCGCCGACAAGAGCCGCGAAACGCGAAACATCGATCGCTTCATAGGGCACCTCTCTGGCAGGATTCAACACTTCTTCGCGTACATGTCGCAGCTCATCACTTCGATGCCAACGAAGAGCTCTTTCCTTTCGACCAAGGCGTCATGTCCCGGCGGGATCGCGTACGACTCGCCCGCCGCGATGGAAGCGAGCCCAATTGCGGGCCTGCAACTGCGGGCTTGCTGCGGGGATTGCGATGACTGTTCGGCCAATCGCCGTCCGAACTGCGCGTGTCGCAGCCTAAGCCGATATGTCAGCTATTAGCAAGCTTTAATTAAAGAAGGAATACGCAGTCGAGCGACTGCGGGCCCGTCGCTCGCGCCGCCGCCGGAACGAACAGATGACCATCATCGCTAAACCGCTCACCGACGACGACATCGATAGACTGTCCGGGTGGTTTTCCTCGATCAAGATAACGGTGGAGAAGCCCCAGTGATGAAGGCAATCCCAAGCGCAACACTGTCGTGCATCCTGCTCTGCGTGCCGATGGCCGCGGCGGGGCAGCAGGCCGCCGACGAGGAGGCGGTGACGGTCACCGCGACCCGCACCGCACGGCCGAGCCTGGAGGTCCCCGCCTCGATCGACCGCCTCTACGGCGACGACCTCCACCTCGGACGGCCGGAGGTGAGCCTGTCCGAGTCGCTCGGCCGGGTGCCCGGAATCGTGGCGCAGGACAGGCAGAACTACGCCCAGGACCTGCAGATCTCCTCGCGCGGCTTCGGCGCGCGCTCGGCCTTCGGCATCAGGGGCCTGCGGCTGATGGTGGACGGCATCCCGGCCAGCATGCCCGACGGCCAGGGCCAGGTCTCGAACATCGACCTCGGCTCCGCGGACCGGATCGAGCTGCTGCGCGGCCCGTTCGCGGTGATGTACGGCAACGCCTCGGGCGGCGTCATCAGCGTCTTCACGCGCGACGGCTCGCAGGCGCGGGGCGTCGACGGCGGCCTCGAGGCCGGCTCCTTCGACACCCGGCGCGCCTCGCTCGAGGCCGGCGCGCGGCGCGGCGACATGGACTGGCTCGCGAGCGGCTCGCATTTCGAGACCGACGGCTTCCGCGACCACAGCCAGGCGAAGCGCGATATCGGCAACGCCAAGCTCAGGTTCGGCATCGGCGGCGACAACGTGATCACGCTGGTCGCGAACGCCTTCGACAGCCCCGACACCCAGGACCCGCTCGGGCTGACCAAGGCGCAGGCCGAGCAGGATCCAAGCCAGGCCGCCTCCCCGGCCACCCTCTACGACACGCGCAAGAGCGTGCGCCAGAACCAGGCCGGCGCGACGCTCGAGCACCGCCTCGGCGACGGCAGCCTGACGGCGACGCTCTACGCGGGCCAGCGTGCCGTCAAGCAATTCCTGTCGATCCCGCTGTTCGTGCAGCTGTCGTCGCCGACCCAATCGGGCGGTGTGGTCGACCTCAACCGCAGCTTCGGCGGAGGGGGCCTGCGCTACACGCGCGACGCATCTCTCGCGGGCCGGCCGCTCACGCTGACCATCGGCGGCGAGTACGAGCGCATGGCGGAGCATCGCCGGGGCTTCATCAACGACCTCGGCGTCGTCGGCGTGCTGCGTCGCGACGAGGACGACACGGTCGCGAGCAGCGCCGTCTACGCACAGGCCGAATGGCGCTTCG
>Ga0210077_1000398_pt1 | contig 16923 bp, 13 predicted proteins | sample RushMan_CattailN_5_FD_185556 | JGI IMG/M metagenome (GOLD analysis project Ga0210077, IMG submission 185556) | Wetland microbial communities from San Francisco Bay, California, USA, that impact long-term carbon sequestration -... | ecosystem: Environmental > Aquatic > Marine > Wetlands ... | reverse complement strand
CTGGGCCTGTCCTGCGCGGGTCTGGCCTGGCATATGATGTGCGCAAAGCTCAGCCCTACTCAGGTTATGAGCAGTATGATTTTATAATTCCAACTGGCACTAATGGTGATGTTTACGATCGCTACCAGGTACGTATGGAAGAAATGCGCCAATCACTGCGGATAATCCAGCAAGCGCTAGATAAACTGCCCTATGGTCCTTTCCGTTCGAATAACCGGAAATATGTTCCACCTCCTCGGGCAGAGCTGGGAACCAGCATGGAAGCTGTCATTCATCATTTTAAGTTATGGACCGAAGGTTTTAATGTCCCCAAAGGTGCGGTATACCATCCCGTTGAATCTCCTAAAGGTGAGTTAGGTTATTATCTTGAGAGCAACGGTGGGAACCAACCGTACCGGGTGCACATGCGTACGCCTTCATTCCTTGCCATTCAAGCATTGCCAATCATGGCTAAAGGCCACCTGGTGGCAGACTTGGTGGCGATTATTGGCAGTATCGATATTGTTCTTGGAGATTGTGATCGGTGACCGCATTGCTCGAAAAATATCCCAATGAAATTCAGGCTATCATGGCTAAATATCCAGCCAATAAGGCTGGGAAGCGTTCAGCAGTAATGCCTTTGCTGTATCTTGCCCAGCATGAATATGGATATGTGACCAAAGAAGCGATTGTGCAGATTGCTGAGATTTGTGAGATCAGCACGACTGATGTTGCCTCAATGATCGGTTTTTATACCCTCTACCATGATCAGCCTTCTGGCACTTACCAGATTCAGGTCTGCACAGATTTACCTTGTGCATTGCGTGGGGCGGAAGAATTTCTGCAAAAATTGTGTGAAAACCTGGGCATCAAGGTCGGTGAGGTCACTTCCGATGGCAAGGTTAAGGTCGAAGCCGTGATGTGTCTGGCAGGTTGTGATAAGGCACCTCTCTTCCAGGTTGAAGGACCAGATGGGCTCGAGTATCACGAGAACCAGACCGTCGAAAGCGCGCTAGAAGTGATCAATAAGCTGAAACAAGGATGACAGACATGACTGAATACATCCTCCTCCGTCATCGTGATATCGCTGGGATAGAGCAGATAGAAACATACCGCAATAATGGGGGTTTCACTGCGTTACAAAAAGCCATCACCAGCATGGACCCTGACGACGTGACCAATGAAGTAAAAGCATCTGGTTTGCGTGGTCGTGGAGGTGCTGGATTCCCCACCGGGTTGAAATGGTCCTTCATTGATGGACACAACTGGCCGCATTATGTCATTGCCAATGCTGATGAATCTGAACCCGGCACTTTCAAAGACCGGGAAATATTGGAAGGCAACCCTTACCAGTTCCTGGAAGGCGTGGCGATTTGTGCTTATGCAGTCAAGGCGAATAACGCCTATATTTATTTACGGGGAGAATTCTGGCCTATCGCAAAAAAGTTGGACCAGTGTATTGCTGAAATGGAAGCTGCAGGCCTACTTGGCGATAAATTATTCGGCAGAGATATCTCCATCAGGCTGCACACTCACCTGGGCGCTGGTGCATATATCTGTGGAGAGGAATCAGCCTTGCTTGATTCACTGGAAGGAAAGCTGGGGCAACCTCGTTTACGGCCTCCTTTCCCTCCCGCGGTGGGTGTGTATAGCAAGCCTACCATTGTCAACAATGTTGAAACACTTTCGAATGTGCCATTTATCATCGATCGTGGTGCGGCCTGGTTTAAGGGTATTGGTACTGAAAAAAGCCCTGGACCTAAAATTTTCAGCCTTTCGGGTTGTGTTAATCGCCCCGGTAATTACGAACTGCCGCTCGGAACGACTTTCCGCGAGTTGATCATGGATCATGGACGCGGCATCATTGAAGGTCACAAAATTAAGGCCATTATGGCAGCTGGTGCATCTTCTGCCTTGATCATGGCGAATGATGAAGCCTTGAATACCCCAATGGATTATGAGAGCCTGCAGAAGCTGGGTGCGCAGTTGGGTTCTGCATCTGTTATCGTAATCGATGAAACCTTCGATATTCCATGGGTAATAAATAAAACTGTCCATTTCTTCCAGCATGAATCGTGTGGAAAATGTACCCCCTGCCGAGAAGGCACCTACTGGATGATGCATTTAACTGAGCGTATCAATAGCGGAGAAGCAAGCATGGAAGACGTGGAACTGCTTCATGATGTAGCCAGCCAGATAAAAGGAAAATGTCTGTGCGCTCTAGGAGAATTCTCCATTGAAGCGCCGCTCTCTGGGATTGAACGTTTCAAGGCAGATTTTGAAGCCCGGACTGCTAAAACCAACGCATAGGATTTTATTACCGATATGCCCACGAAAAATATGGTTAGCCTGACGATTGATGGAACGCAAGTGACTGTGCCCGAGGGCACACTGATTGTAAATGCCGCCAAGCAAATCGGTATCGATATACCTGTTTTTTGCTACCATCCCAAGATGGAACCCGTGGGGATGTGCCGGCAGTGCCTGGTTGAAATCGGCCGGCCAGTAATTGACCGATCTACGGGTAAGGACGTTTTAGAAGAGGACGGTTCAACTAAAATCCAATTTGGACCTAAGCTGGAAATATCTTGCGCCACACCTGTATCCGAGGGCATGGTGGTATTAAGCAATTCCCAGAAAGCCACGGAAGGTCACAAGAATATCTTAGAATTCTTGCTCACCTCGCACCCGCTGGATTGTCCTGTTTGTGATAAAGGTGGCGAATGCCCCTTGCAAAATCTTACCATGCGCCATGGGCCCGGACAGTCACGCTTCTTGTTTGACGAGAAATGCCACCTGGCAAAAAAATTTCCCTTGGGAGATCTGATCTACCTGGACCGCGAGCGCTGTATCCAATGTGGGCGATGTATTCGCTTCCAGGAGAATATTGTAGATGACCCCGTGATTGCCTTTCAAAACCGGGGACGAAGCATGCAAATATTCACTTCATCTGAGCCGGGTTTTGATTCGTATTTTTCGGGGAATACAACCGATATCTGCCCGGTGGGTGCCCTGACTACTACGGACTTCCGCTTCGGTGCCCGCCCCTGGGAGCTTTGCACCACCTCGTCTATTTGCCCGCATTGCCCGGTTGGTTGCAACCTGGCTATCAATGAGCGGCGTGAAGCCAGGTCTGATGGTGAGATCGCCATCAAGCGCATCATGCCCCGCCAAAATGAATCAGTCAACGAGATTTGGATTTGCGATAAAGGTCGTTTTGCTTATCACTATACTGAAAGTAAAGACAGGCTGACCCAACCATTAGTACGGCGGGATGGAGAACTGGTTTCTATCGGCTTGGATGAGGTCTTGAGCTATGTAGCAGAAAACATCCGCCATGCGGGCAGCAGCTTGCTGACCATGGCTAGCGGGCGCCTCTCGAATGAAGACCTGTTCAACCTGAGTGAACTTGCAGCAGGCGTGGGTGGAAAATCTGCCCTCTATACCCACATGGCAGGTGGGGATCTGGTTGCTCAGGTGGGAGTTAGCAAGGGGACGAATCTTTCTGAATTGGGTCAGGGCTCGGTAATCTTGGTGGTGGCTTCTGATCTGCAGGAGGAAGCCCCAATCTGGTGGCTGAGGGTGAAACAAGCTGCTGACCGAGGAGCAACGCTAATTGTTGCCAACCCGCGTTTCACCAAGCTCGAGCGTTATACCAATCGCGTGATACGATACGCTTACGGAGCGGAGGCCAATACCGTTCTTGCGATCATTAATTCCCTGTCTGCCAAGCAGAATTTCCCTAAAGCGCCAAAACTGCAGGCAGGAGCTGAAGCTGTTAAAAATACCGCAGAGTTGATTTCTTCAGCTGAAAATCTCATCATATTTTATGGGAGCGAGGGCGTGGGAGGGCAAGAATCTCAAGCCTTAGCCCAGGCATGTGCCAACTTGCTCATCGTTACCGATCATGCGGGTAAAACCAATAATGGCCTGATTGGAGTCTGGCCCCGCGCCAATGACCAGGGCGCCTGGGAAATAGGTTTGCGTCCTTTGGATGATCTCCAAGCCGCGCTCCATCAATTTGAATCGATATATATTGCCGGGGCAGACCCTGTTGGTGATGATCCATCAGTAACCACTGCCTTCAGAGAAGCAGGGTTTGTGGTTGTACAGGATCTGTTCCTTACCGAAACTGCCAAGCTGGCAGATGTAGTTTTACCCACCCAGCCATTTACCGAACGAGAGGGAACATTAACTAATGGCGAGCGACGTGTTCAGCGCTTTTACCCCGGTGTGCTACGCCATGAATACCAGCCGGATTATGCCATCACTGCTGCCATTGGGAAGCTGGTTGGTGTTGATCTTGAAATGACCCCATTGCGTATCTTTGATCGGCTGGCAACTAAAGTACCCGCCTACAAGGGTATAAATTACCGTTTGCTAGCCCAAGTGTCTGAGCAATGGCCCATCATGGGACGGGAAGACCTGTTTTACGGTGGTACCTCCTATGCCAATTCGCAGGGGCTTGGGTTGCAGCTATCGCTGCCTGCTCAGGCGCCGAGTTTGGCCTGGCCGCAGGCAACCCAGCTTGAAAAGCCTGAAGGAAAGTTATTAGCTGTGCCGATCACCATCTTGTACGACCGTGGAGAGACTATTTCACGCAGCATGCTGCTCCAACAGCATCTACCCAAAGCCTATATCGCTTTGAATCCGGAAGATGCCCGCCACCTGGAACTCGCCGAGGGCAGCCAGGTAGAATTTTCACTGGATGCACATAAAGTTTCAGCCGAATTACGCATTGATGAAAATGTCCCTGTGGGTGCTGGGCTTGTCCCCCGCTCCTTAGGAATACCGCTTCATTCTCCTACCGCAGTTGACGTCAGGAAAGTTGGCCGGGAAAGTTAGAGGCTATTGAAAATACCATAAAAATATGAGGTCTGCATGACGGTTGCCTTATTCATCGAATACATCATCAAATCAGTGCTCATCCTGGCAGTTATGACCGTCGGGTTTGCCTATGTGACGTATTATGAGCGCCGAGCGCTGGCACGTATGCAAACTCGTATCGGACCGAACCGGGCAGGGCCTTTCGGCCTCCTGCAGCCAGTAGCGGATGGTTTGAAATTAATTTTCAAAGAAGAATTCTCACCAATCAAAGCAGATCGGCTGCTATTCATGTTGGCCCCGGTGATCACGGTGATTCCCGCCATGATTATCACTGCCGTCGTTCCGTGGGGGGGGGTGGTCAATATCTTTGGATACCAGGTTCCCCTGTATCTGGCAAATGTAAATGTTGCCATTCTTTACCTGGGAGCTATTGCTTCCATATCAGTATATGGCATTGTTTTAGCAGGCTGGTCTTCTAATAACAAATATTCCATGATGGGAGGCATTCGTTCAACCGCCCAGATGATTTCCTATGAGTTAGCCCTGGGCTTATCCTTCGTCTCAGTGACCTTGCTGGCTGGTTCAATGAGCCTTGTAGATGTCGTCCAGGCTCAGGGAGCACATGGTATTCTTGGTTGGATCGTTTGGAATCTGTCACAACCCTTGGGTTTTATCCTATTCATAATTGCCAGTTTAGCAGAGACCAACCGTTCTCCCTTTGATTTACCCGAGGCCGAGCATGAATTGACTGCAGGTTACCACACGGAATATTCCGGAATGAAATTTGCCATGTTCTACATGGCTGAATACATCAAGATAATCGCCATGAGCATGATCGCTTCCACGCTGTTCTTGGGCGGCTATCTTGGTCCATTTGTAGATCAAATACCATGGTTAGGCCCGATCTATCTGTTCATAAAAACCATGATCATGCTGTTCATCTTCATTTGGGTTCGAGCAACCCTTCCTCGCTTCCGGTACGACCGCTTAATGGCTTTTGGCTGGAAAGTGCTGCTCCCCTTAGGATTTCTAAACATGTTAATTGCAGCGGTGATTACCGTTTTGAGGGGAGGTTAGTGGTATGTTTGTCGTGGAATTAGGCCGCGGTCTATGGACCGTTTTTCGCCAGATGTTTGAAAGACCTGTAACGATTCAGTATCCAGAGATCAAACGTCCCGTTCACACTCGATTCAAAGGGCGGCATAACCTGCATCGTTATGAGAATGGGTTGGAAAAGTGCATCGGCTGTTCCTTGTGTGCAGCTGCGTGCCCTTCAGATGCAATTTTCGTCGAATCAGCTGAAAACACTGACGAAGTACGTTATTCTCCTGGTGAGAGATATGCCAGCACTTATGAAATCAATATGCTGCGTTGTATATTTTGTGGCTACTGTGAAGACGCCTGCCCAACGGAAGCAATCACCCTCGGAGATAACTATGAGCTGTCTTTTACCGACCGACGCCAGGCGATTTACACCAAAGAAATGCTGATCGACCCTGTGCCGACGGATGGGAAGACCACACCTCAAAAAGTGCCGCCGCATTCATTCGACCGTTCTATACCCGTGATGGAAAATCCAAAGGATTGATCCCCGGAGAGTTTCAGAGATTATGACCCTACAACTGCTCCTGTTTCTAATTTTAGCCCTCGTCGCCATTGCTTCTGCTCTGGGAATGCTTATCAGCCGAAACGCCATCTATTCGGCTCTATTCCTGGTAATGAATTTTATGACCATCGCCATCTTTTTCCTGCTGCTAGATGCACCGTTCATTGCCGTTGCCCAGGTGAGCGTGTATACCGGGGCAATCATGGTGTTGTTCTTGTTTGTGATCATGCTGCTGGGTGCAGAGCGGGCTGCTGGTCAGACCCAGGCCATCCAATGGCAGAGGCCCCTGGCAGTTGCATTGGCCGTCATTCTGCTATTAGAAGCCGTTTATATCTTGTTAGGCCAGCGAGGGGTCACGCCTTTGGTCACAGGACCGTTGCCTCAAGGTTTTGGCAGCCCTGCATCGGTTGGTACTAATCTGTTCAGCAACTATTTATTACCTTTTGAAATTACCTCGGTTCTATTATTGGTAGCCATGATCGGCGCAATTGTGCTGACAAAAAGCGAAAAAAAGTAGTGGAGAGATATTATGCTTCCAATTAATTACTACCTCGGGCTGGCAATCATCCTTTTTATCATTGGATCGTTAGGAGTGCTTATACGGCGAAATGCGATCGTCATCTTCATGTCGATAGAGCTGATGCTCAATGCAGCCAACCTGGCTTTCGTCGCCTATGCGCGCTATTGGCAGGCGATGAGAGGCCAGATATTTGTCTTCTTTATCATGACCGTGGCAGCCGCGGAGGTAGCGATTGGTTTGGCGCTGATTGTTACGATCTTCCGCACTAAAGATAGTATTGACGTAGACCAGATCAACACACTAAAAGGATAACCAGGGTAACGGAGATACGCCATGTTTCTAAATGCAGCTAATTCAGGACAGTTTTTCTACCTTGTACCTTTTGTGGTGATCTTTCCAATTATCGGCTTATTAATCAACATCATTTTCGGAGGCCGCATGGGAGAAAAGGCTATCGGGGCAATTGCCTGCCTTGCATCTGGCCTTTCATTCGGGGTGGCAGTCTTGCTTGGGTTGGCGTTGATCGGACGCCCCGAGGGGGTACTTGTCCCGTATCTCGATTGGATTACCGCCGGTAACTTGCAATTGGCCTGGGGCTTTCGGGTGGATACGCTCTCGGTGACCATGATGCTGGTCGTTGGAGGGGTAGGCACTCTGATCCATATTTATGCTGTAGGTTATATGCACATCGACGTACGCCTGAATAACGACCCGAATCGTTTCCGGCGTTTCTTTGTGTTTTTCAACTTGTTTATCGCCGCCATGATGATCCTGGTCAGTGCAGATAACTACATGATGCTGTTTATCGGTTGGGAAGGCGTTGGATTGTGCTCTTATCTCTTGATTGGTTTTTGGTATGAGAAGGGGAAGGATGGTATCGGCAACGCCCTGGCAGGTAAAAAGGCTTTTATTACCAACCGCATTGGTGATCTCGGTTTCCTCATCGCTGCTTTTCTAATGTTCAAATACCTTCAACCGTTATCGGCCAATGGCGTCTTTTCATTCAATTTCGATACTGTGGCAACCCTGGCTAAACAGGCGCCTCATGGGGTCATCCTGGCGATTACTCTCTTCCTTTTGTTGGGGGTTACCGGGAAATCAGCCCAGCTGCCGCTCTACGTATGGCTACCAGATGCAATGGCAGGTCCAACCCCGGTGTCCGCACTGATCCATGCAGCTACCATGGTTACCGCTGGTGTCTATCTAATTGCCCGGTCACATGCCATTTACTCCCTGGTTCCGGTGGCACAAAACTGGGTGGCATTCGTAGGTGGAGCAACGGCACTATTTGCTGCCACCATTGCCGTAGCCCAGTTTGATATCAAAAAAGTGCTGGCTTACTCCACCATCAGCCAGCTCGGCTACATGGTAGCCGCGGTGGGTATGGGTGCATTTACCGCAGGCATGTTCCACCTGGTAATGCATGCCTTCTTCAAAGCCCTGCTCTTCCTTGGCGCCGGTTCGATCATCCAGGGTGTTGAACGTGGAGAGCACACCGTTGAACATGACCCCGTATTAAAAAAGCGCATGAAGCATGAAGCACATTTTGACCCGCAAGATATGCGCAATATGGGTGGTCTGCGAAATCGCATGAAAACCACTTTTTGGGTGTACCTGATTGCCGCCCTGGCACTTTCTGGCCTTGTTCCTCTGGCAGGTTTCTGGTCTAAAGATGAGATTTTAGCAGAAGCCAGTACTTTAAATCCTGCAGTGTACTGGTTATTGGTGCTTGGGGCTTTCTTCACGGCATTTTACATGGGCCGCCAGATTTTGATGGTATTTTTTGGAAAAGCACGCACTGAACCCGCTGCACATGCCACAGAGAGTCCTGCAGTGATGACCGTCCCGCTGGTTATTCTGGCTGTCCTCTCCTTTGTAGGTGGCTTTATTAACTTCCCTACCTTCCATGCTTTTACCACCTGGTTGGAACACACCATTCAAACAGTGGGCGAGGGGGTGGCAGCAGGAGAGGCAGCAGCCGGTTTCAATTTCACCGTATCAATCATTTCCACGGTATTGGTCTTAGCGGCTCTCAGCTTATCCTGGTATGTTTACATGCAGCGAACCAAGGAATTAGAAAAATTACCCCTTAATAAGCGTGCCGATGACCCGCTTCGTCCTGCCTTGGGGCCGGTTTTCACCTTGCTCGAAAATAAATACTGGGTAGATGAGCTTTATGGTTATATTGTGGTCAAACCCTACCAGTGGCTCTCAACTTTCTTAGCTGAGAAAGTGGATTGGGATTTTTGGCATGATTTCTTCCATGATAAAATCCTGGCCGCTGGTTTTAAAGGTTTCACTCGCCTGCTATCTGGGCCGATTGATCTGGGATTTATTGATGGTATCGCCAATTTCTTAGGTGACGGTTTCAAAGAATTGGCAGCCCAAATGCGCAAGATTCAATCTGGTTTTGTGCGAAATTATGCTTTGTCAATTTTTATCGGTGTGATCTTCATTATCGGATATTTGATCATTCGTTTAGGATAAATAGCGGTTCAATAAAGCCGCGACAAGCTACTTTGCAACCGAGGAACCGACATGTACTTATTACTACATCCGCTTACCCTGACAACCTTTTTACCCATAATCGGCGTCGTGGTGATCTTATTCTTAAAGCCTGAATGGAAAAATGCCATTCGGTGGGTCGCCCTGGTGACCTCGATTGCCACCTTTGCTATATCGGTGGTCTTGCTGACGTATTTTAAAGCCAGCAATCCCGACATCCAGCTGGAAGTTAATGTCCCATGGTTCCAGTTTGCCAATTGGGATATTCATTTCCACCTGGGTGTGGACGGCTTGAGCGTCTTATTAATCATGCTCACCACCCTTCTCACGCCGCTTTCAATTCTTTCTACTTGGAGTGCAATTGAAGACAGGGTAAAAGAATTCATGATCTTCTTTCTGCTCTTGGAATTGGGAATGGTGGGTGTTTTTGTAGCTATGGATTTATTCCTGTTCTATATTTTCTGGGAGTTCAGTCTGGTTCCAATGTACTTCATAATTGGGATTTGGGGTGGCCCACGGCGAATGTATGCAGCCATAAAATTCTTCTTATATACCATGACAGGCTCAATTTTGATGCTTCTGGCAATATTGTGGCTGGGTATCAACCAGGGCACTTTCTCGGTTACCGAGCTCGTCGCCCGCGGAAGTATTCCGGCTAACATTCAGTTCTGGCTGTTTCTGGCCTTTGCAGCCGCGTTTGCCATCAAGGTACCCATGTGGCCGCTGCATTCCTGGCTGCCCGATGCCCATACTGAAGCCCCAACTGCTGGCTCGGTGATTCTCGCGGGAGTATTGCTGAAGCTGGGAACCTATGGCTTTCTTCGTTTCAACCTTTCCATGTTCCCCAATGCTGCCATAAAATTAGCTCCATGGATGGCGGGTTTAGCGACCATTGGTATTCTTTACGGTGCGGCAGTCTCGTATGCTCAAAAGGATGTTAAAAGACTGGTGGCTTATTCCTCGGTGAGCCACCTGGGTTTCGTTATGTTAGGTTTATTTGCATTGAACCCTCAAGGCATCCAGGGCGGCATCTTGCAAATGGTCAACCATGGGCTGAGCACAGGCGCTTTGTTTCTAATCGTTGGGATGGTCTATGAACGACGCCATACCCGTGATATGGATGCTTTCGGCGGCTTGTGGAAAGTGATGGCCGTTTATGCAGCTCTCACACTGGTGGTTACCCTGTCCTCCATGGGATTACCAGGTTTGAATGGTTTCGTGGGTGAGTTCACTATTCTGTTGGGTGCTTTCGGGTCGTCCTATATCTCTCCGTGGTTTGCAGGTTTTGCTGCGGCTGGCATAATCCTGGCTGCGATCTACCTGTTATTTATGTTCCAAAAATTATTCCTGGGGCCGCTAGATAAGGAAGAAAATAAAAAGCTCAAGGACATCAACTGGCGCGAGATCCTTACCATTGCACCTCTGATTATATTTATCTTCTGGATAGGCTTATATCCCAAGCCATTTTTCACCATCATGGGCCCTGCGGTAGATAAGCTGGTGAATATTATTCAGGCCGCCGCTGCAGCAGGTTTACCGTGAGCATGCTTTGGCAATATTCATGGATATTGAGCAGATAATTGGCAGGAGATGAGGCATGACATTACCTGATTTGTTGCAAAACATGGATGCAATTCTACCCATGGCAGTATTAATTGCCTGGGCATGCGTCTTGGTGCTGGTAGACCTGGTTATTCCCCAGGGTCGTAAAGGCCTGACTGCCGTGCTGGCTGCCATTGGGCTTCTGCTGAGCATTGTTTTATCCATCAGCCATTATGGGAAAGCCACTGTGGGTTTTGACGGTATGGTTATCTATGATGGCTTCTCCTTTTTCCTGAATATTCTATTCCTTAGCAGCGGCCTGGCTGGGATTGCCCTGGCTTATGACTACATCAAGCGAGTTGGGATTGAGCGCGGTGAGTATTACTCGCTGATCCTTTTCTCTATCAGCGGCATGATGTTGATGTCACAGGCTAATGATCTCATCGTTGTTTTCCTGGCCCTCGAACTGCTCTCCATTCCTTTATATGTGCTGGCGGGTTTTGCCCGTCCAAAAGTTGATTCTGAGGAAGCCTCCCTCAAGTATTTCCTGATTGGTGCATTTTCTGGCAGTTTTGTCGTCTTCGGTATAGCCCTGGTGTTTGGGGCTACGGGTTCTACCAATTTATCTGCAATTGTCAAAGCTATCAGTTCGAATGCTGCAGATTTACCCTTGCTGACCATCGGGGCGGCATTAATTTTAGTCGGTTTAGGTTTTAAAGTCGCTGCAGTTCCCTTCCATATGTGGACCCCTGATGTATACCAGGGAGCACCCTCTTCCGTGACCGCTTTTATGTCTGTAGGCGCGAAGGCAGGCGGGTTCGCTGCATTATTGCGTATTTTCGTTACTGCCTTCCCGAGTTTATCAACCAATATAACCATGATCCTGTGGGTGATATCAGCACTAACTATGTTCCTCGGAAATGTGGTGGCAATTGCTCAGAGCAATATAAAAAGGCTGTTAGCCTATTCAAGCATCGCTAATGCAGGTTATATATTAATGGCATTGGTACCCTTTGGGAACAGTGCCGTAAGTGGGACCACCATCAGCGCAGCGCTTTTCTATCTGGTGGCTTATGCTCTCACCAGTTTTGGAGCCTGGGCGGTAGTCATTGCGCTAGAAAAAGCTGAAGGGCAAGGCCTGGCATTGGATGATTATGCTGGTTTGGGTCGTAAATACCCGTTATTAGCGGCATGCATGGCGGTTTTCATGTTTTCGTTTACAGGCATACCACCCACCCTGGGTTTTATGGGTAAATTCTACCTGTTCCGCACCGTAATCGAGGGTGGCTATCTGGGCTTAGCCCTGATTGGTGTTTTTACCACATTGATCTCTGCATACTACTACTTGCGTGTAATTGTTATCATGTATATGCGTGAGGGCGAACCGGTTGCTCGCAAAGAATTCTGGGTGCAGTTCACCGCGGCTGCTGCAGCTGTGCTGGTGGTATTGCTTACCCTGGTTGCTGGTCCATTGATGAACCTGGCCTCAAAAGCAGTGCTACTCACTTTCTAAACTCCTACAGTTGTAGTCTCTTATCCTGGCTGATAGAAGACCAGCCAGGTTTTTTTACCGTTTGCTCATCCCTGGTTAACTTTATCAGCTTATATGTAAAGTATAATTTCATGATTATATTGGTCTTATTTGTTCATATTTCCCATTTCAGGTACATCCTGATAATACCCTCCTCATTAGATACTAGTTAATGACTAATACGATTGAAAGATTAATCCTCAAGATAAGACCCGATTTACAGAATGCCACCGGTCAGCAGCGTATGAGTGGAATAGCCGATGTGTTGACTTTATTCTATACACTGCCGCTGGCACTGATTGGTCTCATCTGGCTGATAACCATTACAGATTGGCAGTCTTTCTACCAACAATGGCCAATTTACCTGATGATGGCAGTCATATTGTACATATTCAACCGTCTGAGGTTTTTTTTCATCACCGAGATTCGAACGGGTGGATACGCCAATTCGGATGGCGCTTTAGATGGCATTGCGGTATGGATTTCTGTGCTGCTGTTAGGTCCAACAGCCTTGTGGTTGAAGGTCGTTTGGGACTCAGCCATTTATGTCTATTCAATTAGACGTAATCAAACGACTGCTTCTTATTGGAACCGAAGCAGGATGTTCATTGCAGATGTAACTACTGATCTTTTAACGACGTTATTTGCCTTAATTGTATATCGCTGGGCGGGCGGTGTCATTCCCGTCCAAGGCTTTTCAATCCGGTCCATTCTTCCGGCTTTCCTGGCAATTGTTGTTCAATATATCGGGACGATCCTGGTCTACTCTGGCTATATTGCCTATGTGATTTGGTCGCTTGCGTTTCGTTTGCACACACCTACTCGTCCAGCAATCTCATTCTTTATCATGGCACTTTCTTTGCCTGCATTAGCTAATCCTTTTGGGATTTTGGCCGCCGGGATTTATGCACAGGCAGGTTTAGCGGAATTTATTAGTGTAATTATAGGTCTACTGATAGTTGCCTACCTGGCACGCAAGCTGAGTCAGGCTGCAGAATATTCCCGCCAACAGTCACGCCAGATTGAACAGCTGGAAAAACTGGGAAGAGCAATCATCGATAGTGCACCAGATGGTTCCGAATTGCCTGAAATTCTTCAGCGTAATATTCCATCCATGTTTTCCTCTCGATCCATAATTATCTGGACTGAAACGACGGGTTTTCTACTTCAAGAGCCGACCGCACTTTCTTATGAGCATCAACCAGCCTGGAATTGGCTTAATCAAAAAAAAGAATCCTTAATCCTGATGCCTGGAGAGAAATTTCCCTGGAATCCGTCGACAAATGCTCTTCAGCCTGTTATTTTGTGCCCGATCAAGTCCGTAGAAAACGGTGATCTTACCGGTGAGGTTTTCATGGAACTGCAACCCCTGACCATTCCCTGGGATTTGCGTGCAGTACAAAGGCAGCTTCCTGCTGTGCAAGCCTTAGCCGCCCAGGTAGCATCTGCCATTAACCAATCGCAAGTTTATGCCAAATCGCTTGCCATGCAAAAGACGTTGCAAGAACTCGCCCTGGCTCGGTCCATCCAGGCTAGTTTTTTACCTGAAACCATACCCAGTCTTCCAGGTTGGCAGCTCGCTGCTGCATTGGAACCTGCTCGGCAGATTGCCGGTGATTTTTATGATTTTATAAATTTATCAGATAATAAATTAGGCATTCTTATAGCAGATGTAGCTGATAAGGGTCTGGGATCATCTCTGTACATGGCCTTGAGCGGCACACTTATTCGTACTTTTGCTATCGATCATGCACAAGAGCCTGCCAGGGTATTGAAAATTGTCAACCAGCATATCCTACGGAATGCTCGAGCGAACTTGTTTGTTACGGTATTCTTTGGAGTGCTCGATCCGATCAAAGGTCTCCTCTCCTACGCCAATGCGGGGCATAATCCACCTTTTTTGGTCGGAACCAATAATGGAATTAAAACGCTAGAAAATACTGGTATGCCATTAGGAATTGATGCGCTGAATGAGTGGGGCCAGAAGGAAATTACAATTTCTCCGGGTGAGACCCTTCTGATGTACACTGATGGTGTAACTGATGCGCAAAATGAACGCGGTGAATTTATCGACCGGAAAATTATTCTAAATACTTTGCAACAAAACATAGGCAAACCAGCCCTTGATGTTCAGAACAGTATCCTGGATAAGGTTCATTATTTTGTGGGAGAAGCGGAGCGCTTCGATGACCTGACGTTGGTGGTACTGGTTCGAGAAAATGGTAAAAAATAAAATACCCGCTAATCTGACTTTAGCGGGTATTTTTCTGAGTTCATTCACCTGCACTTAACATGGCGCTTGATCATCGTCAGGGTGTTTCCAGTATCGGGGTTCGATTGATATTGCACATCATCCATCATCTTGCGCATTAAATAGATCCCCAACCCACGCGGTTTTAATTCCTCTAATGAGACGTTAATTTCTGGTTCCGGAACTGATGTTGGATCAAAAGGTCTTGCATCATCATAAATTACTACCTTTAATCCATCATCAATCTTTTCACAGGTGATATCGATTCGGCTGGGGCATTCTTCACCATAACCGTGTTCGATGATGTTTGTGGAAGCCTCATCCACAGCCAGCTGAACCGCATAAACTTCCGATTCATCCAATCCGGCTTCTTCAGTACACGTGGTGATGTAATCGCAAATCTTCTCCAGATTATTGAGACTACAAGAAAACCGTTGGGTGGGCATTATTAAATTAGAAATCTCCTACCGCGGTAGTAACATCATCATAGGTACGGAAATATGATCCCATGCCGACCAGATTTAATGAATCTTTGATTCCCTTTTCAACCTTTACCAATACCAGTTCGCCGCTGGGTTTGCAGGTTTTTTGGGTGTCAATCAAAACCCACCAACCGGCACTGGCAACGAAAGTCACCTCACCCATATCAAACACAATGTTACGAATACCTTTGCCAGTTATTTCCTTTAGCTTTTGTGCTAAGGTGGGTGCATTTGATCCATCGATGCGCCCACTGGTCTTGACCAGTGTACAGCGTTTAAAATCAGTTGTCTGAATATCCATGAATTCCTCCAGCGATGATTTGATTTTTGAGAAAATACCAAAGTAATCGTAAAGCTTCCATAAAACTACCCATTAATTTTACCAGATTGCGTCATTACCCCAATTACCTTGTCTCGGGTTGATGATTAATCTTCATGTATTATTCATGATACAATCCAACCCGGTTTTTGGTTCTATAAAATATGAATTACCTCGACTCAATTCACCATAGCGGCTCTTCCCGTTATGTTTTCCCAAATTTACCGGATTTTAGAGAAGATGTAACTATTCGGCTTCGCACTGCTACAACCCCCGACATCCAGCAGGTAATCTTGCGTACCTGCCCAGATGGCGAACAGCTGTTTATCCCTTTAAAACCAGAGAAACCTCATCCATCAGGTACCTTTCGCTGGTGGCGTGCTGCCATGCAAATCAGCATGCCAGTCACTACTTATCGCTTCCTGATTATCAGCGCTGAAGGCACTTATTGGTATAACGCCAACGGTCTGCACACGTTTAATCCAACAGATGCGCAAGATTTCCGCCTGTTGGCTGGTTTCCAAGCCCCAGGATGGCTTAAAAATGCCGTTTTTTATCAAATTTTCCCCGACCGTTTTGCAGATGGTGATGCATCCAGTAACGTTCGGGATGGTGAATATGAGTATTTTGGCTATAAAACCAGATTTCGCCATTGGGGCGAGCCTCCTACCACGGGCAGCCGGGCTGCTATGGTCGAGTTTTATGGAGGTGACCTGGCAGGAATCATTTCACACCTGGATTATCTTGAAGAATTGGGGGTGAATGCCCTTTACCTAAATCCGATTTTCACTGCATTAACCAACCATCGCTATGATGTGATCGATTATTACTCAGTAGATCCTCACCTGGGAGGCAACCAGGCATTAATATCTCTCCGCCAGGCACTTGACGAACGCCACATGCACTACATTCTGGATATTGTCCCCAACCATTGTGGAATCATGCATCCCTGGTTCCAGGCAGCATTAAAAGATATAAACGCACCGACGGCAGAATACTTTACATTCAACAAGCATCCTGATGAGTTTGCTACCTGGCTGGGAGTCCGCTCACTGGTCAAGTTTAACTACCGCTCAGCTGCCTTACGTGAGGTGATCTATCAGGGAGAAAATTCGGTTTTCCGGCATTGGCTTCGCCCACCATTTGCCGCGGATGGCTGGCGTATTGATGTTGCCAATATGCTCGCCCGCCAGGGTGCCGATCAACTTGGTATCGAAGTAGGCAGGGGTGTTCGGCAGGCGGTTAAAGCTGAAAACCCTCAGGCATATTTGATGGGCGAAAACTTTTTCGATGCTTCATCCCAGTTGCAAGGTGATTGCTGGGATGGAGTGATGAATTACTCCGGCTTTGCCTTACCCCTG
>Ga0210077_1000397_pt1 | contig 16943 bp, 17 predicted proteins | sample RushMan_CattailN_5_FD_185556 | JGI IMG/M metagenome (GOLD analysis project Ga0210077, IMG submission 185556) | Wetland microbial communities from San Francisco Bay, California, USA, that impact long-term carbon sequestration -... | ecosystem: Environmental > Aquatic > Marine > Wetlands ... | reverse complement strand
GGGAAGCACTCCCCTTGTCATTCGGATCGTGAGTCACGTGGTGCCGGCGCGGTATTTCGTGGACATCAGCCATACCCTTTTCATGGCCGGTGACGTCTGGCCGGTGCTGCTGCCCAATGCCTTGGCCCTTTTCGGCATGGCTGTTTTGTTCATCAGCCTCGCTTTTCGTAAAATCACCAAGCGTCTGGAGGGGTAATGGATTTTTTGCGCCGCATCATCGCATTGACGATTAAAGAATTCATCATGATCTTAAAGGACCCCAAAAGCCGATTTGTGGTTATCGGCCCGCCCTTGATCCAGTTTTTCGTGTTCGGGTATGCCGCCACCTATGATCTTAAAAACGTGAGCTATGCCGTATTCGACGAGTCGCGAACCCCCGAGTCAAGGCAGCTTTTGTCCCGATTTGAAGGGTCAGATAATTTTGATCTGACAAAGACCCTTTTGACCGAAAAAGAGATTGCCTTTATGATCAACCGTGAAAAAGTCCGCCTGGTCATCCACATCGGGCCCGAGTTCAGCCGCGATCTTCACAACGGCCTGCCGGCGACCCTCCAGGTGATCGTGGACGGCCGCAATTCCAATGTGGCCCTGATCGCCCTGGGGTATATCGGAAACATCGTCGAAACGTACAACCAGGATCTGGTAAAAGACGGTGTGGTCGGGATGGGCGGTCCCGGCGTGGTGCTGGTGGACCGTGCCTGGTTCAATGCCAACCTCCAGAGCAGATGGTTCATTGTATCGGCGTTGGGCGGCATCATCAGTATGGTGGTGGTCATGATTTTGACCAGCCTTTCCGTGGCGAGGGAGCGCGAATTCGGCACTTTCGACCAGCTTTTGGTCGCGCCGTTCAACCCCGGAGAAATTCTGGTCGGCAAATCCCTGCCCGGTATGTTCTTCGGCATCATGGACGCGCTGTTGTTTTCCGCCGGCGCGGTTTATTGGTTCGGTGTGCCGTTCCGCGGAAGCGTTGGGACTCTTGTTCTGGCCCTCGGGTGTTTCATCATTACCATTGTGGGGGTCGGTCTTCTCGTGTCGTCCCTGTCCATGACCATGCAGCAGGCCCTGCTCGGATCCTTTGTCTTCATGATGCCGTCGGTCATCCTTTCCGGGTTCGCCACTCCCATCGAAAACATGCCCCAATGGCTTCAAGTCGGAACCTTGCTCAATCCCTTGCGCCACATCATCACCGCCCTGCGCAATATATTCCTGGAAGGCGCCGGTGTAAGCATGATCTGGCCCCAGCTCTGGCCGCTCTTGCTGATGGCCGGTTTTACGCTGCCCCTTGCGGGCTGGATGTTCCGGCACCGGTCCCAGTGAAAAGGGCCATGTCTTCTCGACAAGAATGCCGGAATTTATTGTTGTAATATTTTAAACCGGTTAGTATGGAAGATTGAAGTCTCCTTGCTGCCCAAAAGCATCCACCTTCCCATCCAGCAGCCTGACGTAATATTCATCGGTGTAAAACATACCCGCATTATTCCGATATTTAAGATATTCCACATGCCCGCTGGCACTGGTGATGTCGGGCGTACCGATCGTTTGGACGACTTCTTGTTTGGTCATACCCAGTTTTAGATGATTCATTCTTTGGAACGATCCTGCACAGGCGAAAAGGAAAGCAGCAGATACAAGTACTCCCATAATTCGAAAAGGTTTCATTTTAACCTCCCTGAAATGAGTATTAGCCGAGGTGTTTTATTAAATTGTGAATATTTAGATCCGGAGATTTGGATATATTTATAATCATAAGCATCAAGGATGGGACTGCAAATCATAAATCCGTTGATTGCCATCATCCTACCCATCAAGCTATTTGAAGATAAAAGCCCAAATCCTTTTCATATAATTTCGGTTCAATGCAATTCGCGCCCACCATGCGATTTCTGATCCATATGGCCTTGAATATTCTTCGGATTTCCGATCTCATCGGATTGTCGAGCTTAAATGCCACGTCCAGTGTATCATTTATCGAAATTTTGTGGGGTTTCAGGCTTTCAAAGCGGATGCCTTTCATTGAAAGTTCCCTGATAATTATCTCTCCTTTTATTCCTTGACCTTGAACAATGTATTCACCCGCCAGGCTGACGCTTTTTCGGTAATACTTTCGAAATTCGAGGATGAACTCAAGAATTTCGCCACATTTACATTCGACCTTCAGATTTTCTTGAGTCCCATTGAAACTGATTGTATCTATATTTTTCTCAAACCCGCAATGGGGGCAGACTATGGTCACGTGACCGGTATCGTCCACATAAATTTTTTTCATTGATTATCCTCTTTTTCCATATCACAAATGATGATTTTCAAGTCATAGTTTTAAATATCGGATTATCTGTTTTTTTCCTTTATCGGCATCACTTATGTTTGTAAATAAGTTCCCAAATCATGTTCGATTGATTTTGGATCGAAAAACTGTCCTCCGACATTACGATCGACGATCCATTTTATTTTCACGGGTGTACTTATTTTTGTTTTCATTGGATTGTCTAATGCAAATTTTATTTCAACTTTATCTTCTCTGGAAATGTAATGCGGATGGAGACTTTCAAACCGGATTCCGCCTAGAGATATATCTTCAACGATGATTTCTCCTTTTTCAGTTTTTCCCTGGACAAAGTATTCACCGGGAAGCCGGACTTTCTTACGAAAATGCTTTCGAAATTCCAACGTGATCCGAAAAACTTCTCCACACCGGCATTTGGCCTTAAGCCTTTTATGCGTTTCCTTGAAGTTCGCGACATCTAAATTTTTCTCAAATCCGCAATGGGGGCAGGCTATCGTCGCTTGATTGGAATCGTCTACATACACTTTTTTCATCATTTTCATAAGTCTCCAAATTGTTAAATCACGATAATATAATCACATGAAGTTTGAAACACGCAAAACAATTTTTCCGATGTGATGTCCGCTCTCCATGAGCCGGTGGGCTTCGGAAGCATCCGAAAAGGGGAAAACCGCAAAGATTTTGGGACGGATTTTTCCGCTCTCGATCAGCGGCCATATCACGACCTTGAGGTTTCCGGCAATGGCCGCCTTTGCTTTGGCCGACATCGGCCGCAAGGCAGAGCCGGTCAAAACCAGGCGTTTGAAAAGCACATGACCCAGGTCGATTTCAACCTTAGCCCCTTTTATAAAGTTGATACTGACCACCCGTCCGTCTCTGGCAGCCAGATCCAGGTTCCGGCCGGTATAGTCGCCGCCGACCATGTCGAGAATTACATCCACGCCATACCCTTTTGTGGCCGCTCGAATTTCCTGGACAAAATCCTTCTTTGTGTACAAAACCGACAGATCGGCTCCCATCGCCTCGCATGCCCGGCATTTTTCCGGCGTGCCTGCGGTGGTTGCAACCCACGCTCCCATGGACTTGGCCATCTGGATGGCGGTCGTCCCGATGCCGCTGCTCCCGCCGTGCACCAGGAACCGCTCTCCCTTTTTGAGACCGGCGCGGTCGAACACGTTGCTCCACACGGTAAAAAAGGTCTCCGGCAGCGCTGCTGCCGCTTCCATGTCGAGACCCGCGGGCACCGGCAGGCACTGACCCTGGGGCACGGCAACATACTCCGCGTACCCCCCGCCATTGGTCAGCGCACAGACATCGTCGCCGATTTTCCATGTCGCGGTGTCCTTTCCCAGAGCCACAATTTGTCCGGACACCTCGAGCCCAAGGATGGGTGACGCATCCGGTGGCGGCGGGTACCTCCCTTGCCGCTGCATGAGATCCGGCCGGTTTATACCCGCGGCCGCCACCCTTATCAATACCTCTCCCGGACCGGGACCGGGCCGCGGACCTTCCGCCACCACCAAAACCTCGGGTCCGCCGCTTTCCGACGTATCAATATAGCGCATAGAACCACCTCCCTCAGATAACAGATTCATAATGCACCTTCAAGAACCGCCAACCTTCATAATGCCGTTCACCAGCCGGCTTTATTTTGCTCTCGAAATAGGTGATTGATAGGGCGTCTCATCCGCAATCGCCTTTATCTGAATTTGATGATAATCTTTTCATAACCATAGGCGGGCGTATGTCTTTAGTCAATACACAATTTTATCGGAAGCTTACCGAACATGATGTTGGATGTCACGGTATTGATTTCTGATTCAAAGGATTTAGATCAAATTTCATTTTTATTCAACTTATATGCCAAATACGCTTTCATAAGTCGACAAAAGGCAAAAAACCTTATTGATTGAAGGGGTGTGAGAAGCGAGCCGGAATGTTGAGATAATTATAGATGGCGGATAGGATTAAGAATGCACAAAAAACTGTGCGTGGGTGCACAGCTTTTTGTGCATAACAACCTGTGGAGAAAATGTTTATTTAGAAATAGACGGGCCTCGTCATATTCGACATTTTCGGATCGTGTCTATTCAGGCAGTAAGCCACGTGACCCAAGAGATCAGCCCGATAAACGGGTTTTGCCAAAAGAGCGTCTACATCAATTCCTTCAAGGGGCTGAGGAACAAGTCCGGGACTTCCCGTCAGAATAATTACCCGCAGATGGGGGTACAGGGCCTTTGCCTTTTTGAGCAAAGCAATACCGTCCATTCCGGGCATTACGAGGTCCGTAATCAAGAGGTCGAAATCCTGTTGGCGTAAGGCGTTGAGTGCAGCCATCCCACTTCTGACAGCGGTTACCTCGTAATCTGCGCCTGTCATAATGCAGCTAATAACATGCAGGACAATCGCGTTATCATCAACAACAAGGATTTTTCGTCCTGCGGGGCCACTTGTTTTCCGCGTCATGGGGGCCGATATTTTTTTGCGTCCCACCAATGTACTTTCCCATCCGGTATAACTCATAATGAATACCTCCTTCAATTCTTTCACCGGTTGAGCCAAACCCTGTCCAGCTCTTCACATCTTTATCCATCCGCGACGTCAATGCCGGCTATCATATGGCTATTTTCCACCTTGCGACACTAAAGAGGAGCAAGCGTCAACGGCTATGGGTTGCTGAGCAGGGTGCCTATCCCCATATCACTTTGTGGTATGCAATAGTCGTGCCGAAAGAGTTGTTTATACATAATATCTTAATGTTGCAGACTGTCGACGATATGAGAAAAAACGAATAAGGGAAAAAGCGGAGGAAATCCATACGTCACATCGCAACAGCATAGGATTTACAGGGTCAACTCTCGGATAGAATGTGGTTTGAAAAGAAGAGATTTCCCTTCATCTCCGGTCTCAAAAGTTCAGGAATTTCATGGGATGCAAAATTAATATATCCTCCTTAATTCCACTTCGGACTTTTTGCAATTGTACCCTTATTATTCCGGATGGGTTTCCAAGAGGTGAAATTTTGACGAATATAGTGCAGCGCTTTTTGACGTTACACTCTACACCTTGATTTTAGCACCAGCGTTAATCAGATCGTCTGATCGGCTGTAAGCGAATGGTTTTTCCTTCATCTCTCGAGAGTTTATTTTCAACACTTTGGCTGTTTTATCCACCATCTCCCTTTCTGTAAAGTGTATGAAAATCCATTCACATATCCGGTTTTATTCAAATTTTTATTCGGATGATTGAATTGTATTTGTAATAAAGACAGTCGAGTAATTTTATTTCACAGGTTTGGCACATCAATTGCTTTTAAATAATCGGCGAGGTTTAAACCCTTTTGGTTGGTTTTTTATGGACCCAGAAATGTAAACAGTAAATGCTAAACAAAGGAGATATGAAAAACATGAAGGCTATCACCTGCTTTTCTGCCCTCCTGTTGCTCCTGGTCATGGCACTGTATGTATCGCAAAGTGTCTACGCCGGTGAAGTCCAGTTGGGTGACAAGGTAACCACCGTCAAGCCTGGGAATGTAACGAAGCTCTGCCCATATCCCGGTTGTGAGAAGGGGCAGCATATTGCGCGTATACCTGAAGGAACCGTTTTGAAAGTAGAAGGTATGATGAAGGTCAGGTTTGGACATTCAACGACGAAGTGGGTTGAGACGACTTATAACGAAAAAAGAGGATGGATCAGCATTTATGATATGAAAAAAGCGAAATAGCATCTGATCAATTTTGAATATCAATCGTATCCTTGCGATTGTAGCTGGTATTTGCGCTAAAGAGACCCCATCGGCAGCCTTTAAAACCCTCGCAATGAAATCAGAATCGCCATGCATACACTCATCACTTTTAAACTGCATGGTTCGCCTTACCTATGATAACCGAGTTCAAGTAAAACCCAAACCCGGATCGAACCGGGCCTTAATCATTAATGGACATGATTTGGAATCAGCGCCCCTGCAAAACAATCGGTATGTGTCAGCCGCCTATGTAGCGGAGCGGTTAGAGTAGGATGCAAGCGCGGGTTAGCCGGCATAAGTAGAGTATTTAATTGAATTCTTGCTTTCATGCTTCACCGAGTACATTAATTCATCAGCCATTCTCACTAATTCTTCGGTTGTATGTGGTGCGACATTGCATGTCAATACACCAATACTAAATGTTATCGGCCAATTTCCTATTCTCATTTCTTCTAAAAGTTCGGATTGAATTTTGGAGAGGGCAACGCGGGCAGATTCTTCGCTGGTTTCAGGCAACAACAATGCAAATTCATCACCGCCAAGTCATAAAAGCAACGTGGATTCGCAGCGCCGGTCAAATTGTCTATACGGGCGAATTCTCGTTCACGTTCCGTTGCTTTTTTTAATGCCGACAAAAGCAAGGTGATAATCACAAAAAAAGCGAGTCGGATGAGGGTATTCCAAATAGGGATAAGCGGATATGAGTAAGTATGCCCCGAGGTCAAATCAGCCCCAAGCCATACAAAGGCACCGACAAACGATGTCACCAGTCCGAGCCGGCGGTTCATGAGCCAGGTGACTATGGCAACAGGAAGCACATAGAACACCGAAAACGACATTTCATACCCCATCAGAAAGTCAACGATGCCTATTAATCCGGTAAGCACAAATCCTACTATTATTAATACAAAGGATGGCTTGCTTTGCTTCTCAAGAATCGATAGAAAGTTCATTGCTTTTGACTCGCAAGTTGGAGGAAAGGGGGGTAACGATTGAACTTTTCAGCGCGGCTTTTTGCTTGACAATGGGAAGATAGGATGTCTCCTATTACGAATGCCCCCTATTATCACTCTTTTTTTTCATTATATAAGATGGGATTGTTCATTCACCAATTCAGCACAGAGTTGATCCCCTTTTTTACAGATAATGCTGAACGCTGCATTTTCCTGCCGCAGATCTCGAAATCTATTTAGAGGAATTTTCAATATATCACATAATATGGTAAGGTTCACAAAATTGTGACTGCTTATCAATATTGTGGTATCGGGCGGATAGATTCCTGTAATACGTTCCAGTGTCTTTTTTGCTCTATCCTGAACATCTTTGAGACTTTCACCACCAGGCATTCTAACAGAAACCGGATTTTCATTCCAAGCTTTCCGAAAATCCGGATATTGTTCAGCCCAATCCTGAACTTTCATTCCTTCGAATTCACCCAAATCCATCTCAATTAAATCGTTATCTTCAAATATTGGCGTTGAAGGATGGAAGACTTTTATCCGACGTGCTGTCTCAAGTGCCCGAATAAGAGGACTGGTATAGATAGCTATCAAAGGTATATTTTTTAGAGCCAATGCCAGGGCTTGGACCTGTTTTCTTCCTTCTTGATTCAGAGGCAAATTGCTCCTGCCTTGAAAGCGCCGAACCTTGTTCCATTCGGTCTCACCATGTCGAACAAGGTAAATACGCATCGTTTTTAATTCCATGCTCATTAATATGATTTAGATTCCATCTTCAGTTATGCTTCTCTTTTTCATATTCCCGGTTTTATTCAGGACATGTTACGCTTTAGATCGATTCAGCATTTTTACACGTGGGCCATCTTTTCTCCAAACCCAACATGTATCAACAAGATAATCTTCTATCATATCCGATGAAACCTGACCGCCGCCTGTTTTTCTGGCACTAAACGTCCAATACCCCTGCATTACGGTTGGTACTATTGAAAGCAAGAGAGTTGTCAAATGTAAACATTTCTTGTTTTCACGTAAAATTTGTTTCACTTTAGATGTAAAGCCGGGCTCTATTTTTAACCCTTTGATTGAGCCAAGACTATCCGATGTTTCCTTACACCATTCATAAGGTATCCCCGGCATCTCCACATTTATTTCCTGAATAATAAGTGATGAAGATTCAATAAGTATTTGAATAATCATATGATGCGGTGAGTGGGGCGGGTGTTTTTCCCCGGAGACATAGATGGGAATCAAAATATCATCTTTCAATATTCCTTCAACAACAATGTGTTCTACATCATATTCATAAGTCGAAATTTCTATATTCCTTGTGTGAATCTTTCTGTCTTTACACTGATCAATCAAATTCATCATTCCTCCGTCATAATCATCTGAAGTTGTTCGGCCACAATTTTTGAAGGTTTTAAGTTCGATAACACCGGCAATGTAATATATTGATCTAATCAGGTCAAAAATAAATAACCGGCGGCCGACAATCCCATTTATCAAAAAATATCTTGGCGTCATTTTTGGATGATAATCGTCCAAATCGCAAAAGGGGGAGGCTACATCAAATCAGAACTAAGTGTAATGATTTTTTAGAAGGGATTCGACAGAGGAATCAGATGCAGATTTGTCAGTGAATGCTTAAAGATAGATTCCTATCTGCCCAGCAAAGAAAGGATTTTTGCAGAAATAAAGAGATATCGACCGGATATTGTGATGATTGACTTGGATCTGTATGGCAGAATTGATGGAATTGAGACCTCAAAGAAGATCCGCAATAAGTTTGGTATTCCGGTGATGTATTCTTGAATTATGAATCTGATGATTTGATATCACAAATGCTGAAACAACTTTGAAAAGACAAATATATTGCAGTATATCCATAACGGGCTCCTCAGCCGCAGCGATAAGCTGTTGGCTGCAAGAGCAATGTTAGGCATAGGTAATTTATACAGATCCGGCTATCCCCAAAACAAGTGATAAATTTGCAACGCGGATTGGCTGCACTAAAATCTCTAATGAAAATCCATACCAGAATCAAATGAATTTTCATATATTCCATTTCATTTTCACCTAATCAAGACTACCACATTGTGGAATACCGCTTGACAAACAAATTTTTATTGCTTTATTTTACAATATAAAAGGATCTGAAGTTTACATCTCATATCTATTCATTTTCTAATGCAAACGTTTCTTGTTCGGTTGATCTCATTCTCGATTCGTTTCTCCCTTTTCAATAATTTATCAGACAATTCTGTAGCGAACCCGATTACATTTCAGCAATATTTTTGCAGGATCGAAAAGTAACATCGGATGTTATGGTATCAAAATCTAATGAACCAAATAACCCATTGGACGTTAAAGATTATTTTTGGATGGGGAGATATTTATGCCATACCGTATGGTTTGTTTAATTAAGCAGGTCCCAGATACTCGTAATATAACCTTAAATGTATTGCGGGAAGATGGAACCGTAAATCGACAGGCTCTGCCGGCTATTGTCAATCCAGACGATCTGTTCGCCTTGGAGATGGCCGCTGGAATCAAAGATAAATACGGGGGAGAGATCACGGCGATGTCCATGGGACCGCCAATGGCGATTGAAGTGCTTAAAGATGCCTTAAGCCGGGGTGCTGATCAGGCAATCCTTCTGACCGACAAAAAATTCGCAGGTGCTGACACCTTGGCTACATCCAGCCTGTTGGAGTGGGCCATTAGAAAATATGGTGAATTTGATCTCATCTTCTGCGGAAGGCAGGCAATTGATGGAGATACAGCTCAAGTAGGTCCGCAGGTCGCCGAAAAACTCAATATACCACAAGTAACCTTTGCGGAAACCATAGAATATTTGAATGAAGATGAGATTGTCATCCGACGGACTATTGACAACGGATATGAACGCATCCGCGGCAGACTTCCGCTTCTCATTACCGTTACCAACACAGCGGATCATCCTCGGCCGCCTTCAATAAAACGTTTGATGTTTTGGAAAAAAGCCCGGACGAAAAATAGCGTAAAAAGCGATCAAGAACAGGAAATGCTTTCAGAGAGAGGACTTTTAATACCAGTTTGGGATCTTGAAGAAATCGGATGTTCAGCTGAAATTTGCGGTTTTGCAGGATCCGAAACTTGGATAAAAAATGTGGAAAATGTAAAGTTAATATCTCGTAAACCCAAACTTTTTGATACCTCGGGTCAGGGAATACAAAACCTTATTAATGAACTGGTTGACGATCATATTATTTGAATAGAAAAATCATGAAAAACGGTGTTTGGGTATTTATAGAAAACGATTCAGGAACCATTGCGGATGTGAGTTTTGAGCTTCTCTGGAAAGGAAGGGAGCTGGCCGACCAATTGGGTTCCGAACTTGCATGTTTTATTATCGGGCACCAAATTTCAGCTGCGGCTCCTGAACTGGTTGCCTATGGCGCTGACAAGGTTTATGTGGCCGACGACTCACAATTGGACTGTTATCTAACCTTGCCTTACGCTCGCATCGCAGTGAATCTTATAAAAGAATTTCGACCGAGCATTCTGCTTATCGGTGCAACCAATATCGGAAGAGATCTGGCACCGAGAATAGCTTCCCATCTGAGAACAGGACTGACGGCGGATTGTACGGATCTTCAAATCGGAGAGTATAAGTTCGGGAAGAAGACATGGAAGGGAATTCTTCTACAGATTCGTCCGGCTTTTGGAGGCAATGTTATCGCGACCATCGTGACACCCGAAACCAGACCACAAATGGCTACCGTTCGCGAAGGTGTTTTCAAGAAACATCTTGCAAATTCCTCCAGAAGAGGACAAGTCGTTCAGTTGAATCCAGTCCTGACGGATCAGGACATGATACTCAAAATTGTCGAACGTGTTAAGGCTGAAAAAAAGGTTAATCTGAAGTCTGCCAAAATTATCGTTTCCGGCGGCATGGGAGTGGGATCAAAAGAGAATTATGAAATTATTCATGAGCTCGCCGGCGTGCTGGGAGGACAGGTGGGCGCCTCTCGCGCCGCGGTTGATGCCGGCTTTATCGGCCGTGAACATCAAGTGGGCCAAACAGGGACAACCGTTCGTCCGAATCTGTATCTTGCATGCGGAATATCGGGAGCCATACAGCATCGGGCAGGTATTCAAGAGTCCAATAGAATCGTAGCAATAAACACTGATCCCCATGCACCGATATTTTCCATTGCCCAATACGGAATAATAGGTGACTTGAATGAGGTTATTCCCAAAATGATAAAAGCCTATAAAAATAAGGATTAGAAGTGGAGAATTATTTTACTGACAATGAGGACATCCAGTTTTATCTCAATGATGCTCGTCTCAAAGACATTTTCGAGTTAAGGGAAAAAGGATACACAGAAAACCATACCTATCCGTTTGCACCGGAAGACTTTGAAGATGCGCTGGACAACTGCCAACATGTGCTGTCTTTGGTTGGGCAACTGTCATCTGAAATATTGGCACCGGCGGCTACGGACACCGATCGTCGCGGGTGCACATTGGAAAACAATGTAGTGAGCTATGCACCAGGCACCCAAAAAGCTCTCAAGCGCTTCACTCAAGCCGATTTGTTCGGCTTCACCCTGCCACGAAAATACGGCGGTTTGAACTTTCCGCTCACCATTTACATGATGGCGGTTGAAATGGTTTCGCGGGCGGATGCAAGCTTTATGAACCTATATGGATTGCAGGAAATCGCCGAGACCATTAACGAGTTTGCAAGTCCCGAACTCAAAGAACAATACCTTCCCAAATTGGCTTCCGGTCAGTTCTCCGGTGCAATGGTGCTGACAGAGCCTGAAGCCGGGTCGGACCTGCAGGCGATCAGTCTTCGGGCAACTTACGATGAAAATAAAGGATGCTGGTTTCTAAATGGCGTAAAGCATTTTATTTCAAACGGATGCGGGGATATCCTGCTTGTTTTTGCGCGTTCTGAGGAGAACATACCCGGAGGTCGGGGCTTAAGCCTTTTTTTATATGAAAAAGAAGAGAATCTGGTCGTGCGCCGCCTGGAAGATAAACTTGGCATTCGCGGGTCTCCCACCTGTGAGCTGCAATTTAAAAACTGCCGAGCACATCTTATCGGGAAACGTAAACGGGGATTGACAAGTTATTTCGTGCCCTTGATGAATGGCGCTCGGATTGGTGTCGGCGCTCAAAGCATAGGCATTGCCCAGGGAGCATATCAGTACGCCCTTAAATATGCAAAACAGCGCAAACAATTCGGGAAAAGCATCATCGAATTTCCGCCGGTTCTCGAAATGTTAACAAATATGCGGGTCCAGATTGAAGCAGCACGCAGTCTTCTGTATGAATCGTCGATAATTGTCGATATGCAGCACGCTTATACGCATTACGGGGCAAATGATAAAAATACCACCGCCAAAATTAAGGAATTAACCCGTCTGGCTGGCCTGCTCACTCCCATGGCAAAGTATTACGCCTCAGAAATGTGTAACAAAGTCACTTATGATGCCATTCAAATCTTTGGTGGTGCCGGATATATGAGGGACTTTGAAGTCGAACGACTCTATCGGGACGCCCGAATAACAACCATATACGAAGGAACATCCCAGCTTCAAATCGTTGCGGCCATCGGAGGAATAATTTCAGGTCTCTTCTTTACGTTATTAAGCGAGAAGATAAGCCTCCGTTTCCCCGAATCGTTTAACGCCCACATTGAAAAAATAAAAGCGTGTGAAAAATTGTTAAAAAAAGCTGTGAGTCATGTAAAAGCTCGCAATGATCATATTTATACAGAGTATCATGCCAGAGGATTGGTTGATATGGCCGTTGAAACGCTAATGGCTGTATTGTTGTTAGAAAATTCAAGAAAATCCGATCATAAATTTAATCTGGCAAAAAAATTTGTAACGGATACGTCCCACAGGGTTCAGATGCTTTCCGGAAAAATCCTTTGTAGTGACGAGAACATCGTTGATAATGACCGGCGTTTACTTGATTAACCTTTTTATCGTTTCATATAAAGGCAATTTTGCTTAGATATGTTTATGATTTCGTCAATAATTGAAAAAGAAAAACCATGATAAATTACGTAACATGATTTCTTCGCTTTCCATGTCTGCTTGAAAGGTGCTCATTCAGATTTTTTATAGCTGCCCTCTCTTATCCAAAATTATCGTGATGAATTTATCTTAGTTTCTGCAAATGGCAAAAAACGATATGGTATTAAAAAAAATATACTCTTCGCCTTGAAAACCGTGAAGGTTTTTAACGTTTAAAGTTCTTCATGAAAGGAGGAGCGAGATGATTATTAAAGAAATAGAGCTTTTTAAGGGCATAGACCATGAAGTAATGAACGCGATAGCCGATATTTGTTCTGAAAAGAGCTATGCTAAAGGAACGGTAATATTTGAAAAGAATGAGGAAGCTAATCGCCTTTATATTCTGGTAGAAGGGACTGTTAAGCTGAAAATAACAAATGGTGGCACCATAACGTATAGCCTGTCAGATCTGGGAGATATCTTCGGCTGGTCTTGTATGGTTGAATCCGGGCGTTATACTGCTTCAGGCGTTTGCGCAACGGATTTAAAGGTGATAGAGATTAAAAGAGAAGCGTTAGATAAAATATTCAATCTTCATCCTCATGCGGGGATTAAAATTTTAAAGCGATTGGCGGGAATATTTTCAAAAAGAATTACAAATTCTTATCGAGATCTTTTATCTGCCAGGAGAACGGAAACCTCCCCTTCTTATGGTTAATGAAGTTCCCTCAGAAACTCGCGGGGTATCAAAGCGGAATTCGCCGGAGACAATGCACCTTCGCTCTTGGATCTTCGGCGAGTCGCCACGCCATTTTATCGGGGCCTCTTGTCCCGCCGTCTTGTCGGATCGAAGCTCTGAGAGCGAAGCCCGAAGCTCAAAGCGCGAAATCGGAACCTGAAAGCGAAGACCGATCATCCCTGGTAGCTGCAGTGTGTTCCGGTGTAGGCGAATAAAATCGTGAAACGATTTTCTGAAACGCCCTTGAATAGACTTGCCTGATCTTATCATCGATAGGTTCAGGCAAAAAAAAAGAATTGTTCGCCGTTTCCTATATTTTTCCAACCTCAATCTATCATTTACGCGGCCTGCGGTCAGCTCAGGACGAATATGATTGCGGATATTGGATAAAAGGTTGACCTTTTATAAAATATTATTTTATACGTGTTATTAGCTGGTCTGAATTTCCTACGACCCTGGCCTCAAAGCTGGTTCCTCTTGAAGTTGGTTACTCCAGTTCAAGCTTTTTCACCTTCACCACTAAACCAATGCATATGTCTTTTTGTTTTCTAAACCATTAGAGAGGTGATCCAATGAGTAAAGAAAAAATGGTCAATTACAATGACTTGAAATCAATCATCATGCTAAATTATCTTAAAGATTCGATGTTGGACAAGCTTTCAAGTATTACCAATATAGAAGAGTATAGATCTGGTGATTACATTTTCAACGAAGGCGAAGATGCCAAGAACCTCTATGCTTTAATAGAAGGTAAGGTGAGGCTCGAGATCGATAAAAAATATACCGCACGGATATCTATTAACGACATCACTCAAAACAATATATTCGGTTTTTCTGCTTTAGTTGATAATGAAGAGAAAACTTATACGACGTACGCCAAGGCTATTACAGATGTAAAACTCTATAAGTGGGAAGCAACGGATTTGGAGACATTGTTTAATCAGGACTTTGAAATGGGCTTTTTGTTTATGAAAGAAATTGCTAAGATTACCAAAAAAAGACTACAAATCAGAAATATTCAATTTCTCGATATATATAAATAACCATATTTATTTGTCTTGAACGAAACTTAATTTGACAGTGTTTATATCCTTCCGCTTTCCAGGAGCCAAGTAAAGTCTGTCCTGCCACATTTCTCTTGATATCACGACTTCTGAGCCTTCTTCAGATTTCAAGAGATATTGCAGAAACATGCAATCGAGACTCGTTACATGTTGGAGTTATCTGGACCGCTCATTTATGAGCCATATGCAATATCACCCGTCTTGATCGATTAAATTGAAGCCACTTAACGCCGCGCTCATGAGATCTCTCATCAGTTCCTCATGAACGTTGAGAACCGTTAGGTCTTCGATGGGTTTTCTTGTAAATTGTTACACGAATATTAGGGACTCTGCATTATTGGAAAGGCAACTACGATCCACTTTATAGTGTCTGTTTTATCGAAGTAACGGTGACTTCAAGTACGCGTGTTAAAAATGAAAATTTGTTTTTCATCATATCAAATTCAGGCCCCGAGTTTATGAATCTTGCTGTACCTTCAAGAAGGTATCCTGTACCGGGACCCATTCGACCGTCGAGTTCCTTGGTTCCGATAGTGAGTAACACTTTGTTATTCTTTAGCGTTTTCTTTTCAGTTTTTCTCATTTTCCAAGCGGGAATAAAGAGCCTTTCGTCATCTGGTGTTACGAGGTAGCTATTCCAGGTGTTTACCACATGGGCTTCACCATCAGAACATGATACAATAGAAACGATACCCTCTTTACTGATAACTTCCCGAAACTTGTCTGTGAACATGCTTTTCTCCTTTTTATTATTTTTTGTGGGCATTACAGGTGCTCTATTAAGAATATCTTACAAAATACGGTCTTGTCAAAACTTGTGTTTACTTGCCAAAATGCCAACCTGATGCCAATTCTTTTTTTATGCATATATAATCAAAACGAAAAGAGCAAACCCCCAAAAATAGATTTGCCCTTATTGAAAAAAGATATCCCAAATATTTTAGATCTATAATACTTATGGAATCATAACGTCTATACTAAAAAATGGGCATTAAAAATAGAAAAGTGGTACACCAGTGCATGATTTAGTCGACAACTGTAAACAACAATTCATGGTTTTATGGAGTAGACTAAGGCAACTTTGCAATCATTTCTCCAAGCTCTTCCTTAGTAAATGCCTTGAGCGTCTTCGTTCTGGTGTTCCCTTGAGCACCTAACCCCAGGAGATAGGTCATATAAACCTCATCATTTGGAGCTTCGCCAATGGAAATATAGTCATATTCACCCATTGTCGCATAGAAACCTATCAACTTACCTCCAATCGATTTAGCAGTTTTAATGCCTTCTTCGATACGTTCAGGTGCGTCTTTAATATTCTTTATTCCCTGTTCTGTCAAATTGAACAGTGTAATATAGATAGGCATGAACCCCTCACCTCCTTTCTTAGAAAATGACCGGTGCACCACTATTTGTTTACAATACTTATAGGCCAAATTAATTTGTAATGCCAAGGCTACTTTTGAGGAGATTTTCCTTAGAGAAAACTCCTGAATGGAGACTAAATAATTGAAGCGGCAAATCGTTAGATAATGAGAAACTAATTGATAATGAGGTCAGCAGAATAAGAAGTGTTGCACAATAGAAATCGAATGCAGAGAGAGGTTAGGTTTCGGGAGAGGTCTATTTCAAAACATTATTTTAAAATTTTGATTTTGTCAATTATCCAAGTTACCAAAGAAACTTAAAAAGGGGATTTACTTTTTAAACCATCCACCACCTGGCGGACATCACTCAAACATCATCTGCCCTTTGGGTTCTTCTTTGCACATTGACAATTGCCCAATTTCTTTTCCCACTGAATCTTTTCCATGATCGTTGAATGACCATTTCTAAAATAATCCTTCTCGATATCCCCAGCAGAATAATTGAAACAATAACATATTAAATCGCTCGACATACTTCCTCTTTTAGTTTAGAAACTCAGCGGATTTAACGAAAGATATCTTGGAGTAATCAAAAGAATTGAAACAGGTCCGATTTGTGTGATCTCCATTAGTGATCTTCAATTTCCTCCTTTTTCAGATATGTCTTTTGAACACAAGATATTTTCGCATGGTAGAATTTCTGCTCCATTGCAGTTACCTGTAATGGTTGAACTGTGCGGCGCGGCCCTTTGCCTCCGCACCAGTGAATTG
>Ga0210077_1000396_pt1 | contig 16952 bp, 15 predicted proteins | sample RushMan_CattailN_5_FD_185556 | JGI IMG/M metagenome (GOLD analysis project Ga0210077, IMG submission 185556) | Wetland microbial communities from San Francisco Bay, California, USA, that impact long-term carbon sequestration -... | ecosystem: Environmental > Aquatic > Marine > Wetlands ... | reverse complement strand
CCGCCTCGACCAGGAACTGCAGCAGTACGTGCACCCGCCGCGCGCCGATCGCCATGCGGATGCCGATCTCGCGCGTGCGCTCGGTCACCGAGACCAGCAGGATGTTCATGATTCCGATGCCGCCGACGATGAGCGAGATCGACGCCACGGTCGCGAGCAGGAGCGCGAGGATCCGGCTGCTGCCCTCCATCGCCTGGGTGATATCACTGATGTTGCGTACGTCGAAATCCTGCGTCTGCCCGGGCTGGATGTTGTGGCGCCTGAGCAGGATCCGGGTGATCTGCTCCTTGGCCGTAGGCACCTCGGCGGTGCTGCGCGCCTGCACGTAGAGGATGTTCACGTAGCCGGTCAGCTTGGGCGTGATGCCGAACGGGTTGGGCGGGGTGACGTAGATCGTCGACCCCGACTGCGGTTGGGCCGTGCTGGGCGCGGCCACGCCGAGCACCTTGCGCTCGGCGGTGGTGAAAGGCATGTAGACGACATCGTCCTGGTCCTGGCCGAAGCCCGACTGCCCCTTCGACTCGAGCAGGCCGATGACCTCCATCGGGACGTTCTTGACCAGAATGGTCGCGCCGATGGGGTTCTCGTGCTCGCCGAACAGGTTCTGGTACACGGTCTGACCGATCAGGCAGACGCGCGCCGCGTCGACCTCGTCCTGCTCGCTCATCGAGCGCCCGGAGCTCACCGGCCAGTTGCGGATCTCGAAATAGCTCGGGTTGACGCCCTGCACGCTGGTGGTCCAGTTCTTGTCGCCGTATTGCAGCTGGCCGAGCCCGCGAATCTGGTACGCCACTCGGGCGACCGCCGGGGCGTCGCGCCGGACCGCTTCGCCGTCGGCGACGGTGAGCGTCGAGGCGCTGCCGTAGCCGGCGCGCACTCCGCTCGCGGTAGTCGCGCCCGGCCTCACGATCAGAAGATTGGTCCCCAGGCTCTCGATGCGCTGCGCGACCGCGGCGCTCGCGCCCTGACCGACGGCGACCATCGCGATCAGCGCGGCGACGCCGATGAAGATGCCGAGCATGGTCAGCGCCGAGCGCATCTTGTTGCGCGCGATCGCCCGCCACGCGACCATGAGCGCCATGCGCGCAAACGACATCCCCAGGCCGGCCTCGGCCACCGGCGGCGGAGGCGGTGCCCGCTCGACGTGCGCCGCGCCCGGCGCCGCCTGCGGCGAGCGGCGCTCGTCCGAGACGATGGCGCCGTCGCGCATCGTGATCACGCGATCGGCAAACACTGCCATGTCCGGCTCGTGCGTCACCAGTATGACGGTGAGTCCGCGCTCGCGGTTCAGCGTCTGGATGGTGCGCATGATGTCGGTCGCGGTCTTGGAGTCCAGGTTTCCGGTCGGCTCGTCCGCGAGCAGGATCGTCGGGTCGTTGACGAGCGCGCGGGCGATCGCTACACGCTGCTGCTGTCCGCCCGAGAGCTGGCTCGGGTGGCTGCGCTCGCGCCCTTCCAGTCCGAGCGCGCGTAGAGCGTCCCTGGCCCGGCGCGCGCCTTCGTCGTAATGCCCGGAGTACAGCAGCGGCAGGGCGACGTTCTCGGCGGCGCTGGTGCGCGAAAGGAGATTGAAGTTCTGAAACACGAAACCGATGCGTCGGCTGCGCACCTGCGCCAGGGTGGGCTCGCTCTGCTCGGTGATGTCGACGCCATCGAGAAGGTACTTGCCGCCGCTCGGGCGGTCGAGGCAGCCGAGGATGTTCATCAGCGTCGACTTGCCCGAGCCGGAAGCGCCCATGATGGCGACGAATTCGCCATGCTCGACCGTGAGGTTCACGTCGCGCAACGCGTGCACGTCGGACTCGCCGAGGCGATACAGCTTGCTCAGGTCGCGTACTTCGATGACGGGGACGGGCATGCTCCGGCTCCGTGGCGGCTCAGAAGCGGAACGGCGTGCGCGCCGGCTTGCGCGCTCCCGCGGCGCTGCCGCCGGAAATCTCGTCGGTGATCACTGCGTCGCCCGCCTCGAGCTTGCCGCCGGTGATCTCGGCCCAGGTGCCGTCCTCGAGTCCGACGGTGACCGGCGCGGCGACCGGCGCTCCGTTCTTCAGGACCCAGACGCGCGCGCCCGGTTTCGCGTTGCGGCGGCTCCTGCTCGCCTGCGCGGGCAATGCCTGCGGCTCGAAGCGAAGCGCCTGCGCCGGCACCCTGAGCACGCCGTCGCGCTCGTCGGTGACGATCTTCGCGTTGGCGGTCATGCCGGGAAACAGCAGCTGCTCCGGATTCTCGACCCCGATTACGGCGTCGTAAGTGACGACGTTCTGCACGGTGATGGGCGCTTTGCGCACTTGAGTGATGCGGCCCTCGAACGTCTTCCGGGGGTAGGCCTCGACCGTAAAGGTCGCCCTGTCGCCGAGCTTTACCCGCCCGATGTCGGACTCGCTCACGTTGGTATCGACCTGCATCTTGGTCAGGTCTTTCGCGATCAGGAACAGGGTGGGCGTCTGGAAGCTCGCCGCCACGGTCTGGCCGACGTCGACGTTGCGCGACACCACGACGCCGTCGACCGGCGAGACGATATCGGTGTAGTCCAGGTTCACCTGAGCGCCTTGGAGCGCCGCCGCGCGCTGCTCGATAGTCGCCTGGTCGAGCTTGACCTGGGCGAGCGCCTGCTCATAGGCGCTCTTGTCCGCGTCGACCTGGTCCTGCGACACGATCCCGCGCGCGACCAGGCCGCGGTCGCGCTCGTAGTTCGTCCTGGCATAAGCGAGGCTCGCCTGGTCCTTGACGAGCTGCGCTCTCGCGTTGGCGAGGTTCGCTTTCGCCTGATCGAGCGCGACCTGATAGTTGCGCGGGTCGATCTTCGCGCACAGCTGCCCAGCCTTGACCTTGGTGTTGAAGTCGCAGTAGATGGCCTTGATCGGCCCGGACACGTAGGAGCCGACCTGCACCGTCACCACCGGGTTGACCGACCCCGTGGTGACGACCGTGCGAACGATGTCGCCCTTGGCCGCGGGGGTCGTGACGTACCTCGGAGGCGCGGGCTTATCGAGCAGGCGCCAAGCCAGACCCGCGCCGAGCGCGACTACGATCACTCCGGACACGAGGAGCCAGCGCATCTTCATCTGACGATCCCTGCGGGCAACGGTTCAATGCGACGATGGGCGGACAAGTCCCTGCTGCCGGGCGTTGCGGGCAATGCGAAGCATGCAAGACACTGCGGCGGGCGTCTTGACCCTTGTCAAGCAGTGGCGCGGTCCGTACCTTAACCGCGGAGCGCGCGCCCGGCGGTTAAGGCGATGTAAAGCTACGTAAAGCAGCCCTGGAAGTGGCCGCAGGACTAGTCGATCAGATCGTACGCCGGAAGCGTCAGGAACTCGACGTAGTTGTCGTCGGCGGTGATGCGCTCGAACAGCCTGGCGCCTTCCTCGTACTTGCCCGCAGCGTAGGCTTCGTCGCCGAGGTAGGCCTTGACCTTCGGCAGTTCCTCGGCGAGCAGTGCGTGGAAGAGCTCCTTGGTGACCTTGCGGCCGTCGTCGAGCCTGCCCTTGTCGCTGCGGATCCATTGCCAGATCTGCGAGCGCGAGATCTCGGCCGTGGCGGCGTCTTCCATCAGGTTGAACACCGGTACGCAGCCGTTGCCCGCAAGCCAGGCGCCCAGGTACTGGATGCCGACGCTGATGTTGTTGCGCAGGCCGGCTTCCGTAATGGGCGCATCGGGGCGGAAATCGAGCAGCTCCTTCGCTGTCACCGTCACGTCGGGACGCTGCTTGCCGTACTGGTTGGGCTGCGGCATGTGCTGATCGAACGCTTCCTTGGCCACCGGCACCAGCCCGGGGTGCGCGACCCAGGTTCCGTCGCAGCCGTCGGTCACTTCGCGCAACTTGTCCTGGCGCACCTTTTCGAGCGCCGCCTCGTTCGCGGCAGGGTCGTTCTTGATCGGAATCTGCGCCGCCATGCCGCCCATCGCGGGCGCGCCGCGGCGGTGGCAGGTCTTGATCAGCAGCAGCGCGTAGGCCCGCATGAACGGCGCCGTCATGGTCACCTGGGCGCGGTCGGCCAGGCAGAAGTGCTCGTTGGAGCGGAACTTCTTGATGCAGGAGAAGATATAGTCCCAGCGGCCGATATTGAGGCCGGCAGAGTGGTCCTTCAGCTCCCACAGGATCTCGTCCATCTCGAACGCTGCCAGCACGGTCTCGATCAGAACCGTTGCCTTGATGGATCCGTGTTTGACTCCGAGATCCGTCTGCGCCATCACGAAGATGTCGTTCCACAGGCGCGCTTCCAGGTGCGACTCCATCTTCGGCAGGTAGAAATAGGGCCCGCTGCCGCGCGCGAGCAACTCCTTCGCGTTGTGGAAGAAATAGAGCGCAAAGTCGAAGATGCCCCCCGATACCGGCTTGCCGTCGACGAGCACGTGCTTCTCGTTCAGGTGCCAGCCGCGCGGGCGCGGGATCAGCACCGCAGTCTTGTCGTTCAGCCGGTAGCGCTTGCCGCCCTGCTCCAGGGTGATCGTCCGGCGCACGGCGTCACGCAGGTTGATCTGGCCTTCGACCATGTTGGACCAGGTCGGGCAGTTCGCGTCCTCGAAGTCCGCCATGAACGTCGATGCACCGGAGTTGAGCGCGTTGATCACCATCTTGCGGTCGGTCGGGCCGGTGATTTCGACGCGGCGATCGAGCATGTCGGCCGGCTGAGGCGCAACGGTCCATTCGGAGCCGCGCACCTGCACGGTCTCGGGCAGGAATTCCGGCAGCTTCCCGGCGTCGAAGCTGGACTGCCGTGCGGCGCGTCGGGCAAGCAGATCCTGACGCCGCGCCTCGAAGGCCCGCTGCAGCTTCGCGACGAAGCTGAGCGCCTCCGGCGTGAGGATCTGCGCAAACTCGGCGGTGATCGGCGCGGAGACCGACACGCCCTTGGGAAGCTGATTAACGGTTGTCATGTAAGCATTTTATGCACGGGAATTGCGCATCGCAACATGAAAGTGGCGCACAAAAAGAGTACGCTCTCTCATTGAGCGGGTTGTATTTTCATAATACGAAATACCCGCGCCCCGTCACGCGGAGGACTCCATGCCCAACCCCTATCGGATTCTGATTCTCGGCGCTTCCTACGGTTCACTGCTGGCGACCAAACTGCTGCTTGCCGGGCATACGGTCAAGTTGGTTTGCCTGCCGCAAGAGGCCGACTTGATCAATCGCGAAGGAACCCGGGTGCGGATGCCCGTCAAGGGCAGAGAAGGCCTGGTCGAGGTGGACTCGCGCAAGCTGCCGGGGAAATTGTCCGCCGGTGGGGCGGAGGCGATCCGGCTGGACGAGTTCGACTTGGTGGCGCTGGCCATGCAGGAGCCTCAATTCGGGTCCCCCGGCGTGCGCGAGCTGACGCAGGCCATTGCCAAGGCGAAGCTGCCCTGCATGTCGATCATGAACATGCCACCGCTGCCGTATCTGGCGCGCATCCCCGGCGTTTCGGTGGACGCATGCAAGCCGTGCTACACGGACCCCGGGGTGTGGGACGGCTTCGAGCCCGGGCTGGTCACGTTGTGCAGCCCCGACCCGCAGGCGTTTCGCCCGCCCGAAGAGAAGCTCAACGTGCTGCAGGTGAGGCTGCCGACGAATTTCAAGTCCGCGCGTTTCGAGTCCGATGCCCATACGGCAATCCTGCGCCGGCTCGAGGCGGACATCGAGACAGCGCGATTCGATACCGGCTCCGGCAAGATCGAGCTCCCGGTGAAGCTGAAGGTGCACGACTCGGTGTTCGTGCCGCTCGCCAAATGGGCGATGCTGATGGCGGGCAACTACCGCTGCATTACCAAAGACGGCATGCGGCCGATCCGCGAGACGGTGCACAGCGACCTGAATGCCGCGCGCGCCGTATACGAGTGGGTGGTGGAGTTGTGCAAGGCGCTCGGCGCGGACGCAAAGGACATGGTGCCGTTCGAGAAATATGCCGCCGCGGCGCAGGGGCTGGCGAGCCCCTCGTCGGCGGCGCGCGCGTTGTACGGCGGCGCCCCCAACATCGAGCGCGTCGATATGCTGGTGAAAACGATTGCCGCGCAAAAGGGCATGCGCTCGGAGGCAATCGACGAGGTCGTCCGGCTGGTCGACGCGCAGCTGGCGCTCAACCGCGCCGCCAAGAAATAGCGCCGCGCGCTACTTCTCGCTCTCGGTGGCGCTTTCGATGCCGAGTTCCTGGATCTTGCGCGTAATGGTATTGCGCCCCATGCCCAGCAGGTTGGCGGCCTCGATGCGCCGGCCGCCGCTGTGCGCGAGTGCCCTGACGATCAACGAGCGCTCGAATTGACGCCCCAGCGCCTCGAGGATGCCGGTCTCGCCGCGCGCAAGCCGGCGCTCGACTTCCTCTCCCAAGGCCTCTAGCCAGTCGACCGCGGACGCCGAGGCGCCCTGCACACGGAATTCGGCCGGCAGGTCGCCGAGGTCGATGGACTGCCCCGGCGCCATCACGGTCAGCCAGTGGCAGAGATTTTCGAGCTGGCGCACGTTGCCGGGAAAGTCGACGCGCCCCAGGTGCTCGACGACCGCGTCCGAAAGCCGCTTCGGTTCGACCCCGAGCTGCTTCGCGCTGCGGGCAAGGAAATGGCGCGCGAGAAGCGGGATGTCCTCGCGCCGTTCGCGCAGCGCCGGCATCCGGATCCGTATCACGTTCAGGCGATGGTACAAATCCTCCCGGAACCCGCCTTCGCGTACGCGGGTATCGAGATCCTGGTGGGTCGCGGCGATGATGCGGACGTTGGTCTTGATCTGCTGATGGCCGCCCACCCGGTAGAAGCTGCCGTCCGACAGCACGCGCAGCAGACGGGTTTGCAGCTCCGCCGGCATGTCGCCGATTTCGTCCAGGAACAGCGTGCCGCCCTCGGCCTGCTCGAACCTGCCGCGGCGCTGCTGCTGCGCCCCGGTAAAGGAGCCGCGCTCGTGGCCGAACAGCTCCGACTCGAGCAGATCCTTCGGCATCGCAGCCGTGTTGATCGCCACGAACGGCTTGGCGGCGCGCGCACTGTGTCGGTGCAGGGCTCGCGCGACCAGCTCCTTGCCGCTGCCCGACTCGCCGGTGATCAGCACGGTCGCGCTCGAGTGCGCGAGCCGGCCGATGGCGCGGAAAACCTCCTGCATGGCGGGGGCCTGGCCGAGAATTTCCGGCACTGCGGCGTCCGGCTCGAGTGCCGCGCCCTCGCGCTGGCTTTCCTCGAGCGCGCGCCGGATCAGCTCGACCGCCTGATCGACGTCGAACGGCTTCGGAAGATATTCGTACGCGCCGCCCTGGAAGGCGGCCACCGCGGACTCCAGGTCCGAATAGGCGGTCATGACGATGACCGGCACTTCCGGGTGATCCCGTTTGACGGTCTGCAGGAGCTCCAGACCCGAAGGTCCCGGCATGCGGATATCGGACACGAGCACGTTGGGCACCCCATCGTGGAGGGCATCGAGCGCCTCCTGCGCCGAGGCGAACGACGCATGCGCGATACCCTCGCGGCTAAGCGCTTTTTCGAACACCCAACGGATGGAGCGATCGTCGTCGACGATCCAGACGGGCTTCATTTACCGACTCACTTTGCAGGTCTGCTCTTGCAAGGATCAGGCCAAGGGAAGAAGAACCGTGAAAACCGTGCGACCGGGCCGGCTGTCGCACTCGATGACACCGCCGTGATACTGGACGTAAGTCTGGGCCAACGACAGGCCGAGGCCGCTGCCGCCCTCGCGGCCCGAGACCAGGGGATTGAAGATCCGCTCGCGAATCTGCTCTGCCACCCCGGGCCCGTTGTCGATAATCTGCAATTCTAGAGCGAGCCGGTAGCGGTTCCTGATGATCGTGGCCTGCCGCACCGCCCGCGTCCGAAGCGTGATGACCCCTCCTTTCTTTTCCTGGTTCTTGTCCGAAGTAAGCGCTTGCGCCGCGTTTCGGGCGATGTTGAGCACCACCTGAATCAGCTGCTCCTTGTCGCCCTGCAGATCCGGCACGCTCGGGTCGTAGTCGCGCTGGATCTCGACCCCGGCGGAAAATTCGGCCATGAGCAGGCTTCGCACCCGCTCCAGCACCTCGTGGATATTGACTAGCGCCACGCGGGGCGCCCGGTGCGGGGTCAGCAAGCGGTCCATCAGCGCCTGCAGGCGATCCGCTTCCTTGATGATGACCTGGGTGTATTCCTTGAGGGAGGGCTTGTCGAGCTCCCGCTCGAGCAGCTGGGCCGAACCGCGCAGGCCGCCGAGCGGATTCTTGATTTCGTGCGCGAGATTGCGGATCAGCTCGCGGTTCGCCTGTTGCTCGGACACCATGCGCTCCTCGCGCGCCAGGCGAAGCTGCTGCTCGATCGGACGCAGCTCGACAAGCAGGGACGCAGACTCCGCGTCGACCCTGGTTACGACGCAGGAAAGAGGCAGGGGCTCGCGCCCGGAGCGCAGGTAGGTCACCACCTGCGCGGAATAGTCCCAGTGCGTACTGAGTGCCTCGCGCAGCGCCCGCTCGACTTCGGCCGTTTCGGCGAAAAGTCCCGGAAATGCCTGCCCGATCATGGACCGGGCCCCGGTATCCAGCAGACTCTCCGCGGCAGGATTGGCGTAGCGGACGACGAAGCCCTCGTCGAGCGTGACGACGGCCGTGGCAAGCAGCTCGAGGCCCGCAAAACCGGCGCTCACCGCGGCCCCCCGCGAGCGCTTACCGGTCCAGATTTCGAAGCTCGCGCCTCAGCGCCTCGACATTCTTCTGATGAAGGTCGACGGTGTCCTGATAGGGCTGCAACCGCTGCAGCACCTTCGCATAGTTTCTCTCGTTGCCGTAGCGGACCTGCTGCTGCTCGTCGAGCGCCTGCTGCGCCTTCTCGAGCAGACTCTCTTCCCGATCGAGCTCCTTTTGCAGGATCTCGCGCTGCCGCTCCTTGGCCGAAGCGCGGGTCGCGGAAGACTCCTTGGGAAATGTTCGCGGCGCCGGTTTCGCGGCCGCGCTCGTCGGCGGCGCCGGAACGACGTTGATTTCCCGGCTCACCACGGTGCATTTCTTGCCCCGCGTATCGTGAGGATCATTGGTGTAGAGCGGACTCGCCTGGCCCGGGACTTTGCAGCGATACATGTCCGCCCGCGCATTGCCGGCGGCGAAGCCAAGCACGAGTAGCACGCACAGCGTGTTGCGCAACATGATCGAGAAGCTGCGTTAAATGGACGCGATAAGTCTATGCGACCAAAGCGACTTCTAGCAATGCCAAAATGCACGAAGGACGGGGCAAAGGCCCCGTCCTTCGAACCACGCATGAGCCGCGCGCCAGCTTATGAGCTGTAGTACATGTCGAACTCGACCGGATGGGTGGTCATGCGGAAGCGCGTGACCTCCTCCATCTTGAGTTCGATGTAAGCATCGATCAGGTCGTCGTCAAAAACCCCGCCCTTGGTGAGGAAGGCGCGGTCCTTGTCGAGGGTCGCGAGCGCCTCCTCCAGCGAAGCGCACACGTTCGGCACTTTCTTGCGCTCCTCCGGGGGCAGGTCGTACAGGTTCTTGTCGATCGGGTCGCCGGGGTGGATCTTGTTCTGCACCCCGTCCAGCCCCGCCATGAGCATGGCCGCGAAAGCGAAGTACGGGTTCGCGGTGGCGTCGGGGAAGCGCACTTCGACGCGCCGGGCCTTGGGGCTAGCGACGTGCGGAATACGGCAGGAAGCCGACCGGTTGCGCGCCGAGTAGGCCAGGTTGATCGGCGCCTCGAATCCCGGCACCAGCCGCTTGTAGGAATTCGTGCCGGGGTTGGTGATGGCGTTGAGCGCACGCGCGTGCTTGATGATGCCGCCGATGTAGAACAGCGCGAACTCCGACAGGCCGGCGTAACCGTTGCCGGCGAACTGGTTCTGCCCGCCCTTCCAGACCGACTGATGGACGTGCATGCCCGAGCCGTTGTCGCCGACGATGGGTTTCGGCATGAAGGTCGCGGTCTTGCCGTAGGCATGGGCCACGTTCCAGACCGTGTACTTCAGGATCTGCATCCAGTCGGCGCGCTGCACCAGCGGCGCGAAGCGGGTGCCGATCTCGTTCTGTCCGGCCGCCGCCACCTCGTGGTGGTGCACTTCGACCTCGACGCCCTGTTGCTCGAGCGCCAGACACATCGCGTTGCGCACGTCCTGCAGCGAATCGACCGGCGGGACGGGGAAGTAGCCGCCTTTGACCGGCGCGCGGTGGCCCATGTTGCCCGATTCATAGTCGGTGCCGCTCGACCAGGGCGCCTCTTCGGACTTGATCTTGACGAAAGAGCCGGACATCTCGACCGACCAGGTCACCCCGTCGAAAATGAAGAATTCCGGCTCCGGCCCGAAGTACGCCGTATCGCCGAGCCCGCTCGACTTGAGGTAGGCCTCGGCACGCTTGGCCACGCCCCGGGGGCAGCGGCTGTAGGGCTTGCCGTCGGAAGGCTCGATCACGTCGCAGTTCAGGTTCAGGACCGCCTCATCGGTGAACGGGTCCAGTCGCGCGGTGCCCGGATCCGGCATCAGGAGCATGTCGGAAGCCTGAATCCCCTTCCAGCCGGCGATCGACGATCCGTCGAAGGCGTGCCCACTCTCGAACTTGTCCTTGTCGAAATACTTCGATGGCACCGAGACGTGCTGCTCCTTGCCTTTGGTATCCGTAAAGCGGAGGTCGACGAACTTCACCTCCTTTTCCTTAAGCATCTTCAAGACGTCATCGGGCGTCGTCGCCATCTTCGGATCTCCTGAGTGGGTCTGTGGTCTGTGAATTGAGCGTGGGCCTTGGCTGCTGGCCGGACGCGTCGAACTGAGCAGTTTCCGTGCCTATTTGTGCCGCCCTGACCCCACCCTTGGAGCAAGGCGATTTCGGCGCATTCTACCCAAGCGGAATGCCCGCCGCTGGTGCATTTTAGCCCACCATGCACCATGGAGGTGCAGCCAAAATGAAGGGTGATGATTTATATAATGCAGGCCAGCATGACCGACACCGACTCCATCAGGGCTCGCGCCCGCGAGCGCGCCAGGCAACTCAAGCTTTCCTACGCCGGCGCCCTGCTGCCCGCCGAGGCCCACGCGCTGATGCAGGCAGGCGCGCGGCTGATCGACGTGCGGACCCAGGCCGAGCTTTACTGGGTGGGGCGGGTGCCGGGTGCACTGCCCGTGGAATGGAACGGGTATCCGGGCGGCAAGCGAAATCCGGACTTCCTCAAGCAACTCGCGGAGCTCGTGGAGCGAGACGACACGATCATGTTCCTGTGCCGCTCGGGGGGGCGATCACATGACGCCGCGACGCTGGCGACCCAGGACGGTTATCTCGAGTGCTACAACGTCCTCGAGGGTTTCGAGGGCGACAAGGACGCCCTGCAGCACCGCAACAGCGTGGGCGGGTGGCGCGTCGCGGGTCTGCCCTGGATCCAGGGCTAGCCCGCGCTCCAGTTCACCAGGCCGCTGTACGCGGTGGCGAGCACCACGATGCCGAAAGCGATCCGGTACCATGCGAACGGCTTGAAGTCGTGCGTCGCGACGTAACGGATCAGCCACCGCACGCAAATGATCGCCGCCACGAACGCGGCCCCGAAGCCGACTCCCAGCATGCCCAGATCGGCGCTCGAAAACAGGGCGCGGTGCTTGATGAAATCGTAGCCTCCCGCCGCCAGCAGCGTCGGCACCGCCAGAAAGAACGAGAATTCGGTAGCCGCCCGGCGCGACAGCCCGAACAGCATGCCGCCGATGATCGTGGCGCCAGAGCGCGAAGTTCCGGGAATCAGGGCGAAGGCCTGGGCGAAGCCGACCTTGAGCGCGTCCTTCCAGGTCATGTCGTCGACTCGCTCGACCCGCACCGGGTGATTGCGCCGTTCGGCCCACAGGATGACCAGCGCCCCGACGACGAAGGCGATCGCCACGGGCACTGCCTTGAACAGCCTCGCCTTGATCGCGTGCTCGAACGCCAGCCCGATCACGGCGGCCGGCATGAACGCGACCGCGAGGTTGAATACGAATCGCCGCGCGGCCGGGTCGCCGCGGAACCCGCCGAGGGCATGCACGAATCGCCGCCGGTACTCCCAGACGATCGCCAGGATGGCCCCGGTCTGGATGACGATCTCGAATACCTTGGCCTTGGGGCCGTCGAAGCCGATCAGGTCTCCGGCGAGAATGAGATGTCCGGTGCTGGAGATCGGAAGGAACTCGGTGAGACCCTCCACGATCCCCAGCACGAGGGCGTGGATCAGCGATGCATCGGCCATTGCGGTCAACGCTCGGCGAGCTTCTGGTTGGCGGCGGTGAGCCGGTCGATCAGGATACGCATGAACGCCTTGTTGAATTGCACCTGGCAGGCGTCGCTCGCCCCCATCAGCGCGCGGGCCTTGATCTCAAGCACGAGCACCGCGGTGCGCGCACGGATCGTCGTATTTCGCAGCGTCGTCTCACCCGAGAAGTAGAGCATCTCGCCGAAACAGTCCCCCGCCTGGAGCGTATTGAGCAGACGTGCGCCCCGCGTGACCTCGACCTCGCCGTCCACCAGCACGTAGAAACTCTCGGCGCGCTCGCCTTCCTCGATGATCACGGTTTCGGCGGGCAGTTGCTGCCAGGTTGCGGTGCGCAGCGTCTCCCAGATCTCCACCTCGCGGAAGTCGCGGAAGAAGGCGAGGTTTCTGAGCATGTGGAACTTGCGCGTGTCCGAAAGCTCCTCGCGCGGCGCCTCCAGGTGCCGCACCAGGCCCGCCAGGTCCTTGCCGAAATCGATCCAGCTCTGATAACGCACGGCCAGATCCTTCTGCAGCGCGCGCGACACGATCGCCTCGGCCGCCTCGGGCAGGTCCTGCCGCAGCGAACGCAGCGACGGCGCACGGTGATTCACGATCTGGTACATCAGGCTCGGATGAGAGGTCGCGACGAATGGCAGGCGCCCGGTGAGCAGCTGGAACATTACCACCCCGAGGGAATAGATGTCGGTCTGGTGCGTCAGCGGCTCGTCCGAGAGCTGCTCGGGCGACATGTACGCAGGCGAACCGACGTTGCGCAGGTTGGTATGGGTGGCGTCCGCCAGGATCGCGACGCCGAAATCGGACAGCTTCACGTCGAATTCGCGCGTCACCAGGATATTGGCCGGCTTGATGTCGCGGTGGATCACGCCCTGCCGGTGCGCGTACTCGAGCGCCCGGCTCGCCTTGAAGACCACCTCTACCACCTTCTCGAGCGGAAGCAGGGCATCGGCGGAGGTGAACTGCGCGAGCGTGCCGCCCCGGACGTACTCCATCACGATGTAGCTGTAGTCGCGCTCGACCGCGGCATCGAGCATGGACACGATGTGCGGATGCTGCAGCTTGCCGACCAGCGCCGCCTCGTTGAGAAAGGTGTTGCGGCGCTTGGGCGCCGCCAGGACGCTGTCCTCCGTCCCGAGCGAGAAGACCTTGACCGCGACCTCGCGCCCGGCAAAGGCATCGCGCCCGAGATAGACGGTCGCGCTGGCGCCCCGCCCGAGCTCGGACAAGATCGTGTATTTGCCGACATTTATCGGTAAGGCGCTCAGGTTCGTCTTCCTCCGCTCCAGTCCGCAATGCTACCTCAGCGGGCGCGCATCCGGCCCGCTGGAAGGTGCGTATGTGTAAGGATCGCCGCGGCTTCGCGACGAAGGTGCGGGGACAGGGGTCCCCGCCGATTTCACACCGCTACCGGAGGATTCAGATGGACCAAAGACTCGTCATTCGCAGCGCCATGGCAGGCCTGTTCGCGCTCGGCACGTTTGCCGCGCTCGGCGCGCACGCCGCCGATCCCAAAGGCATGGAGAAATGCTTCGGCATCGCCAAGGCCGGCCATAACGACTGCGGCAGCAACAAGACCGCGCATGCCTGTGCCGGCCAGTCCAAGGTCGACAACGACCCGCACGACTTCAAATACGTCAAGACCGGGACCTGCAAGGCGATGGGCGGCACGATGACGCCCGGCAAGATGTAGACGGGGACCCGGGCATGGAACCAGTCGGCGTCGGCTTGCGCGCTCAGCACTACGAGGACTTCCTCGCGCGCAGGCGCGACGTCGGCTGGCTCGAGGTTCACAGCGAGAATTACTTCGGCGCGGGGGGCTACGACCTTCACGTCCTGCGCCGCCTGCGCGCCGACTATCCGGTCAGCGTGCACGGAGTCGGCCTCGCGCTGGGCTCCGCGACGCCCGAGACGGGCCGCCACGCCGCCCGGCTCAAGCAGCTGGTCGAGCGTATCGATCCCGTGCTGGTCTCGGAGCACCTTTGCTGGGGTCGCCTGCACGGCCGCCATTTCAACGACTTGCTGCCCCTGCCGTATACCGAGGAAGCGCTCGAGTGGGTGACGGCGCGCGTATCGCAATTGCAGGAACTCCTGGGCCGCCAGGTCCTGATCGAGAACGTCTCCAGCTACCTGGAGTTCCGCGCCAGCGCGATTCCCGAGGGCGAATTCATCGCCGAGCTCGCGCGGCGCAGCGGCTGCGGCGTGCTGCTCGACGTCAATAACCTGTACGTGAACCAGCTCAATCACGGCGCCAGCGCCGTGGCGGCGATGGACGCGATCGCGCCCGGGTCGGTGGCGGAAATCCATCTCGCCGGACACCTGCTCGCGCCGCACTGCGCGGTCGACACCCACGGCGACCGCGTCGCCGAGCCGGTGTGGGCGCTCTACCGCGCGGCGCTGGAGCGCTTCGGAACGGTGCCGACGCTGATCGAGTGGGACACCGATATCCCGCCGCTCGAAGTGCTGCTCGAGGAGGCGCATCGCGCCCGCGCCATGCAGGAAGAGGCCTGCAGTGTCTGAGCTCGCCGCGCTGCAGCAGACCTTCGGTGCCGCGATCGCGAGCGTCGACGAGGCGGCCGGGTCGACGCCGCTTTTCCGCAGCCCGCCGGAAGCGGCGCTCGCGCGCCTCGCGGTCTACCGCGGCAATGTGGTCGGCGCCTGCACCAAGGCCCTTGCGGGCACTTATCCGATCGTCGCCAAGATCGTCGGCGAGTCCTTTTTCGAGGGGCTGGCGCGTGAATATCTGCGCCGTTTTCCGTCCGCGAGCGGCGACCTGAACGAGTTCGGCGCCTCGCTCGCGCAGTTCGTCTCGAATTTTCCGCACACCCAGGATCTGCCTTACCTGCCGGACGTCGCGCGCATGGAATGGCTCGTACATCGGGCCTACTACGCCGCCGACACTGCCGAGGGATCCGGCCTGCGCCTGGCGCCGGCGTGCGCGCTGCTCGCGTCGTCGTGGCCGCTGGCGCGCATCTGGGAGGTGCACCAAGACGACTACGAGGGTGAGTTCTCGGTCGACCTGGAGGCGGGGCCCGAGCGCATCCTGATCTACCGGCCACGCTTCAGGGTGCTGGTCGGCGCAATTTCGGAGGGAGGCTACCGTTTTCTCGAGCGCCTCGGCGCCGGCGCAGCGCCGGAGGACGCGCTCGAAGCGGCGCTCGTCGCCGAGCCCGGCTTCGATCTCGGCGCCGGCCTCGCGGCCTGGGCCAAGGCGGGCGTCATCGTCGACACAACGGAGGCTGTATGAACGGATGGAACCGCTTCCTCGCCTGGCTGGCATGGCCGACCGCGCTGCTCGATCTCTGGATTCGCTGGGACGTCGCCAGCGCCTTCTTCAGGTCGGGCCTGACCAAGACCGACAGCTGGGACAAGACCGTTTTTCTTTTCCAGGCGGAATATCACGTCCCGCTGCTGCCCCCCGAGCTCGCGGCCGCCCTCGGCACGTTCGGCGAGCTCTTCTTCCCTCCGCTGCTGCTGCTGGGGCTGGCGGGGCGCTTCTCCGCGCTGTCGCTCAGCGTCGTCAACCTCGTCGCGGTCGTCTCGTACTGGCACGTCCTGGGACAGAACGAAGCCGCGCTCGCCTCGCACTATTACTGGGGATTGCTGCTGCTCGTCACCCTGCTGCACGGCCCAGGGAAACTGTCTTGCGATGAACTGATCAGCCGTTTCCTTCAGAAACGAAGCGCCTGATCGCTGGCCAGAACCCGGGCGCCGAGTCGGTGTCGCCGTGCGGTGCGCCGGCGAGAACGAGCTTGCGCTTGGGACCTCTCCACGCCTGGTACAGGCGCTCGGCGTGAACGGGTGGAATCAGCTCGTCGTCTTCGGCGATCAGGCACAGCATCGGCACTTCGAGCCCGGGCGCGAGCGCGATCGAATCGAAGCGATGCTTGAGCAGCCACCGCACCGGCAGCCAGGGGTAGTGGCGCTGGGCCACCGCCAGCAGGCTGTCGTAAGGCGTCACCAGGACGACGCCCGCGAGCTTGCGCTGCGCGGCGAGCGCGACCGCCACCCCGCTGCCGAGGCTGCGTCCGAAGGCGAACACCCGCGCGGGCTTGAGCTCGCGCACGGCGTAGTCGTACCACTTCAGGGCGTCGGCGATCAGGCTCGTTTCGGACGGCGAGCCCGCGCTCGCGCCGTAGCCGCGGTAGTCGGTGAGCAGCCACGTGGCGCCCGGAGGGCCGGCCTCGACTTCGCCGAGCATTCCCGAGACCTCCTCGGCGTTGCCGCCGAAGTAGAGCACCAGGTCGGGACCGCTGCCGAGTCGCCAGGCATGCAGGCGAACTCCATCATCGGTTTCGAGAAACACCTCCTTGGCGGCCGGAAACGCGGCGGCGATCTGCGCCCGGCGCGCATCGTTGACGGGCTGCAGATGGAAGATCAGGCGGTCCTGCAGGAGATACACGACCAGCGGCAGCGCGACGGCGGCCGCGACGAGGACCTTGACGACCGAGGCGATCAAGTCTTCTGGTACAGCTCGCTGCCCTTCTTCACGAACTCGACCGACTTCTGCTCCATGCCCTGCTCGACGTAGTCGCGCACGTCCTGCGTGATCTTCATCGAGCAGAAATGCGGCCCGCACATCGAGCAGAAGTGCGCGAGCTTGGCGCCCTCCTGCGGCAGCGTCTCGTCGTGGAAGTCCTTCGCCGTGTCGGGATCCAGACCGAGGTTGAACTGGTCGGCCCAGCGGAATTCGAACCTCGCCTTGGACAGCGCGTTGTCGCGCACCTGCGCGCCCGGGTGCCCTTTGGCGAGGTCGGCCGCGTGCGCCGCGATCTTGTAGGCGATGATGCCG
>Ga0210077_1000395_pt1 | contig 16972 bp, 15 predicted proteins | sample RushMan_CattailN_5_FD_185556 | JGI IMG/M metagenome (GOLD analysis project Ga0210077, IMG submission 185556) | Wetland microbial communities from San Francisco Bay, California, USA, that impact long-term carbon sequestration -... | ecosystem: Environmental > Aquatic > Marine > Wetlands ... | reverse complement strand
GACGTCGAGCATCTCGTCGCTCAGGTCGTACAGGGTAACCTTGCCGCGGGGGCCGGTTCTGCGCGCGGCGAGGAGTGCGGTGCTGCCGGTGCCGGCCCCGGCGTCGAGGACGCGGTCGCCCTCGCGCACGGCGCGCTCGACCAGCATGCGGCGGCCGCGCTGGTCGGAGGCGAGGGTGAGCAGGCGGTGCTGCCGGTCGTAGCGCCGCGCGAGGCGGCCGTAGACCGCGGTCAGCGTGCCGATGGCGAGCGCTTGTCTCACGGCGCGGCGTCCTCCTCGAGCTCCCCTGCCGGCGGCCTACCCATCGGCCGACGATAACATTGCGCCGCCTAAACGGGGGAACTGCAGCGGGACGGGGCTTCGTTACACCTCTGAACGGGATCGCCCCCGGCATCTACCGCACCGACACTCCGGTCGAGATTCCCGGCGCGGCGGCGGGCCTGCGCGGTCACACGCCCAGGTGGCGGTGCAGGATCTCGGGGTTAGCCCTGAGCTCCGCCGTGGTGCCCTCGTAGACGATGTGGCCGTTGTTGAGGATGTACACGCGCTGCGCGAGCGCGAGGGTGGCGGCGATGTTCTGCTCGACCAGCACGATGGTCTGCCCCGCCTCCGCGAGCTGGCGGCAGGCGCCCATCAGGTACTGCACGATCGTGGGGGCGAGGCCCTCGAACGGCTCGTCGAGCAGGATGATCTTGGGGTCGCGCACCAGCGCGCGCGCGATCGCGAGCATCTGCTGCTCGCCGCCGGACAGATCGGTGCCGCGGCTGCGGCGCCGTTCCTTCAGGCGCGGGAACATCTCGTAGACGCGGTCGATCGGCCATTTTTCGTCGGCGCTGAGGCCGGCGAGGACGATGTTCTCTTCGACGTCGAGCGAGCCGAAGATGCGGCGCTCCTCGTGCACAAGCTGCATGCCGGCGCGCGCAATGGCGTGGCTCTTGCGCCCCGCCATCTCTGCGCCGTCGAGCCGGACCGAGCCGCTGCGCGGCGTGACCACGCCCATCAGGCTCTTCAGGGTGGTGCTCTTGCCGGCGCCGTTGCGTCCGAGCAGCGCGACGACCTCGTTCTTCTCGACCCGCAGCCCGACGTCGAACAGGATGTGCGAATCGCCGTAGTAGCTGTTCAGCCCCTTGACTTCGAGCAGGCTCATTGCGCCATCGCCTCGTGCACGCCGCCGAGGTAGGCTTCCTGCACCTCGGGGTTGCTCTTGATCTCGTCGGGCGTGCCCTCGGCCAGCACCTGGCCCTCCTGCAGCACGGTGACGCGCTCGGCCAGCTCGAACAGGGACGCCATGTCGTGGTCGATGATGATCATGGTGCGGCCGCGGCCGATCGACTTCAGCAGACGCACCGTCTCGATCCGCTCGCGCGGGCTCATGCCCGCGAGCGGCTCGTCGAGCAGCAGCAGGCTGGGCGAGGAGGCGAGCGCGAGCCCCACTTCCAGCCGGCGCTTCTCGCCGTAGGCGAGCTCCGCGACCGGAGTGTCGACCCGCCTGCTCAGGTTCACCAGCTCGAGCGTGTGCCGGACCTGGTCTTCCAGCCCCGGGATGCCGGACAGGCTGCGCATCATGTCGAGCTTGAGCTTGCCGCGCAGCTCGGCGAGCGCCGCGATGATCAGGTTCTCGCGCACCGTCAGGCGGTTGAACAGCTGGTTGACCTGGTAGCTCTTGGTCAGCCCGAGCTGGCACACGTCGGTCACGTTCATGCCGGTGATGTCGCGGCCCTCGAAGGTGATCGTGCCCGCGCTCGGCGATACCTCGCAAGTCAGCATCTTGAAGAAGGTCGACTTGCCGGCGCCGTTCGGGCCGATGATGCCGCGCAGCTCGCCCGGCTCGACGCTGAAGTCGATGCCGACGTTGGCGGCGATGCCGCCGTAGTTCTTGCTCAGGCCGCGCGTCTGCAGGATCGGCCCGCTGAAGCTGTGCGAGGCGCGGTGCCGCGCCAGGGTCACCGGCGCCAGCGTCGCCTGGCTTTCCGCGGCCGGCGCCGAGTCTTCGTCGACCGGGCTCTGCTCCTCGGGCGCCGCGGCCGCCGCCTTGCGCCCGGTCGCGAGGCCGTACACGCTGCGCGCGGCGCCGACCAGTCCGTGGCGCAGGAAGAACACCAGCAGGACGAAGGCCAGCCCCAGCACCAGCTTCCAGGCGGCCCCCAGGTTGAGCGTGGACTGCAGGAAGTCCTGCAGGAACAGCCACACCCCCGCGCCCACAAGCGGACCGAACAGGGTGCCGATGCCGCCGATCGCGGTCTGCATCACGAGCTGTCCGGAGGTGTCGAACATGAAGGCATCGGGCGGCATGAAGCCCTGCATCACGCCGAGCAGGCCGCCGGCGAGGCCGGCGTAGGCCGCGGCGATCACGAACGCGGCGAGCTTGTAGCCGTGGATGTTGTGCCCGACGGCCTCCGCGCGCAGCGGGTTCTCGCGAATCGCGCGGAAGATCGCGCCGACCGGCGAGCGCACGATGCGCAGCGCGATCACGATGCCGACGAAATAGCAGAACGCGAGGAAGGGGTACAGGGTCCAGCCCGCCCTGAAGTGCAGCGTGGTGAAGCCGAGGTAGAGCGACGGCGCGGGCACGCCCGGCAGGCCGTTCTCGCCGCCGGTCCAGTGCGAGAGCGGGTTGAACTCGATGAAAAAGAACATCTCCGCGATCGCGACCGTGATCATGGCGAAGTAGATCCCGGTGCGGCGCAGCGCGATGAGGCCGACCAGGTAGCCCACCACGGCGCCGGCGATCATCCCGATCAGCAGCGCGAGCACGACGTGCGGGAAGCCGGCCCGGGTGAGCAGGTAGGCCGACACCATGCCGCCCGTGCCGTAGAGGGCCGACTGGCCGAAGGAGAGCAGGCCGGTGTAGCCGAACAGGATGTCGAAGCCGATCCCCAGCATGCCCCAGACCAGGATCCGGTTGACCGTGTCGGGCGCGGCGCCGAACAGGGGCAGCACGAACGGCGCGGCGATCAGGGCCGCCGCGGTCAGTGCCTCGACCAGGAAGCGGCGCTGGGTGTTGCCCAGGCGGTCGGCGTTCATTCGCGACCCTGCCCTTGCGCGGTCATTCGCGCCCTTTCACGCCGAGCAGGCCGCGCGGTCGGATCATCAGCACCAGCGTCATCGCGGCGAACAGCATCACGTAGGCGTAGGCCGGGTTGACCATCGAGGTGATGCAGATGATCTCGCCCGCGATCAGGCCGCCGAGCACGGCGCCCGGAAACGAGCCGACGCCGCCGATCACGACCACGACGAAGGTCTGCACCAGGATCGCCTCGCCCATGTCGGGCGCGATCGAGACCACCGGGGCGTTGACGATGCCCGCGAAGCCGGCGGCCATCGCGCCGATGCCGAACACGAGCATGAAGATGCGGTCGACGTTGATGCCGAGCGAGTCGACCATTACGGAGTCCTCGATGCCGGCGCGCACGATGAGGCCGAGCCGGGTCCTGTAAAGCACCACGAACAGCACGATCAGCGCGACCGCGACGATCCCCACCACCGCCAGGCGGTAGGTCGGGTAGAACATGAAGCCGAGGTTGGTGATGCCGGCGAAGATCTTCGGCGCGGGCACCGTTTTCGACATGCTGGAAAAGAAGAAGCGCACCAGCTCGACGAAGCAGATCGACAGGCCGAAGGTCACCAGCAGCTGGTCCTCGGGCGGGCGCTTGTAGAAATAGCGCATGATCACCCGCTCCATCACGATCCCCACGATGAACAGGAACAGCGTTCCCGCGATCACGGCGACGATGTACGAGCCGCTGTGCTGGTAGGCGACGTAGCCGGCGTAGCCGCCGAGCATGAACATGGCGCCGTGCGCCAGGTTCAGCACCCCGAGCGTGCCGTAGATGATCGTCAGTCCCGAGCTGATGAGCGCGAGCAGCGCGCCCAGGGCGAGCCCGTTGAAAAGCTGCGAGATGAAATTTGCCCAGGTAAGCATGCGCGTCGAGCGCGCAACGGCGCTGCAACCGGTGTCGGCCGGTTGCAGCGCCGCGGCGCGGATCGGGCTCTAGCTCAAGTGTAGTCGCCGAGCTTGCAGCCGAAGGCGTCCGGCTTCTGCATCAGCGGCGCGCCGGGGACCACTTCCATGACCTCCCAGTAGTCCTCCTTGTTGCGCATGTCGCTCGGCTTCTTGCCGCGCACGATGACGACCGGCCGCACCAGCTGGTGGTCGGCGGCGCGGAAGTGCACCTTGCCGACGGTGGAGTCGAAGGTTTCGCCCTTCTCGTAGGTCTTGATGACCGACGGCGGGTAGAAGGTGCGGGCCTCCTCGACCATGCGCGCCCAGATCGCGAACTGCATGTAGGCGTTGTTCGCGCCCCACTCGGGCTTGTAGCCGTACTTCTTGTCGAACGCCTCGACGAACATCTTGGCGAGGGGGTACTTGTCCTCCAGCGTCCACCAGAAATCGGTCGCGGCGTAGACGCCCTCGACGAGCTCAGGCCCGACTTCCTTGGCGAGGAAGGGGATCTGGTAGGGGATCACCATGCCCATCTTGGGCGTCAGGCCGAACTGCTTGGCCTGCTGGATCGACAGCACCGCGTCGCGGCCCCAGTTCACGTTGATGATGAACTCGGCGCCGGAGTTGGCGATGTTCGTGAGGTAGGAGCTGAAGTCGGAGGTGCCGAGCGGCGAGACCTGGTTGGTCACCATCGTCCAGCCGCCGTGCGCGCTCAGGTAGTCGTTCACCGACTTGGTGACGGTGTGGCCGTAGGTGTAGTCCGGCGTCATGAACGCCGCCTTCCTGTTCTTGCCGAAGTTCTTGATCAGCACGGGGCCGATCGCCGAGGCGGCGGTCTGGCCGTAGAAGCACTGGCGGAAGCTGTAGCGCGAGCAGTCCTTGCCGGTGGTGTCGTTCGAGCCGGAGATCGCGACCGCGTAGAGCACCTTCTCGCGCTGCGCGAGCTTGTTCAGCGCCACCGCCACCGCGCTCGAGGTCGAGCCGGTCATCAGCACGATCTTGTTCTCGGTGATGAAGCGCTGCTGGTCCTGCACCGCGTTGTTCGGCTTGGCGCCCGAATCCGACACCAGCAGCTCGACCTTCTTGCCGAGCACGCCCTTCTTCAGCCGGGGCGCGAGCTTGCGCATCAGCGGGTGGCCTTCGTTCATGTGCTCGACCGCGAGCATCATGCCCTTCAGCTCGTCCTCGCCCTGCACCGCGTAGGCGCCGGTGCGCGGCACCGTCGCGCCGATGTAGACCGTGTGGCCTTCCGAACCGGCGGGCCAGGTTCCGATCGGCGGGTGCTTGGCGGCGAAAGCGGTCTCGGGCAGCAGCAGCGACGGCGCGGCGAGGCCGGCGCCGAGCAGCGTGCCGGCCTTCAGTACCTGCCGGCGGCCGGCGTCTTTCAGTTTGTCGTCCTTCATGAGTCTCCTCCTCCTGTTTTAGGAACAACGACGCGAGATCGTCGGCGAGGGTTGTAAAAAAAACAATAGCGCATTGAGCTCATTGAGGATTTTTGTGTATTCTTGACACCGATGTAGAAAATTCCGTGGGAATTCGACATTGCAATGCAACATCGGCGCGACAAGGGATCGATGATTTCCGCACCGCTGGTGGGTCCCAAGATCCGCGACCGCCGGCGCGCGCTCGGTATCACCCAGACGGGGCTGTCGGCCGAGCTCGGCATCTCGGCCTCGTATCTCAACCTGATCGAGGCGGGCAAGCGCAACATCGGCGGCAGCCTGCTCAAGCGCATCGCCGAAGCGCTCGGTCTGGCGGTCGACGAGCTCGACGGCGCCGCCGAGCGGCGGCTGCTCGGCAACCTGGCCGAGCTCGCCGCCGAGCCGCTGCTGGCGGGGCTGCGGCTCGACCCCGGCGCGGCCGCCGACCTGGCCGGCCGCCACCCGGCGTGGGCGCGCGCGCTGGTGACGCTGCACCGCGCCTGGCTCGAACGCGGCCGGGCGGTGAACGCGCTGACCGACCGGCTGCACCAGGACCCCTTCCTCGCCGACGCGGTGCACGACCTGCTCACGCGCGCCGCCGCGATCCGCTCCTCGGCCGAGATCCTGGAAGGCGCGGACGGCCTGGCGGCGGATCCGCAGCGCCGCTTCGTTTCCATCGTCGGCAGCGAGAGCCGGCGCCTGGCCGACGTCGCGCAGGCGCTGGCGGGCTTTTTCGACTCCGCGCGGACCGGCACGCGCCCGGGCTCGCCCGCCGACGAGGTGGAGGACTTTCTGTTCGACCACGGCAATTACTTCCCGGCGCTCGAGCAAGCCGGGGCGTCCGTGGACGGCCCGCTCGCGGCCGAGCTCGAGGCCTCGCCGCTCCTGACGAGCGACGCCGCGCGGCGCGGCGCGCGGGGCGCGCTCGAGCGCTATCTTGCCGCCGCCATGCTGATGCCGTACGAGGCTTTCCTCGGCGCGGCGCGACGCCTGCGCTACGACGTGGACGCGCTCGCGCTCGAGTTCGGGGCGGACCTCGAGCAGGTCTGCCACCGTCTCGTGACGCTGCGCCGCCCCGGCTCCGAGGGCATTGCGTTCGGGCTGATGCGCGCCGACGCCTCGGGCTTCACGTCCAGCCGGGCCCCGCTGCCGCGGCTGCCGCTGCCGCGCCACGGCGGCGCCTGCCCGTTGTGGGCCGTGTACCAGGCGCAGCACTCGCCCGGCGCGATCGTGCGCCAGCTGGCGGAGTTCCCGGACGGCGAGCGCTTTCTTTTCGTCGCGCGCCTGCTCGAGAAGCGCGCCCCCGCGTTTCCGATGCCGCGCCGGCTGGTGTCGCTGATGCTCGCCTGCGACGCGCTGGTCGCGGACCAGACCGTCTACGGCGAAGGCCTCGACCTCGCCTCTGCGGCGCGCGCGACGCCGGTGGGCGCGAACTGCCGCGTCTGCGTGCGCACCGAGTGCGCCTACCGCCAGGAGGACCCGGTCGTCGGCGCCTGAGGCACGCTGTTCCGGCCGCGGCGAAGCCGCTACACTGGCCCTCTGGCACGCGCCGGAGAAGGAGGGGGACGTGACCCGGGTATTGATCGCGGAGGACGATCAGAACATCGTCGCGGCGCTGAGCTTCGTGCTCGGCCGCGACGGCTTCGAGGTGTCTGTCGCGCTCGACGGCGACGAAGCGCTGCGCGCGCTGCGCGCAGCCGCGCCGGACGTCATGGTTCTCGACCTGATGCTGCCCAAGCGCAACGGCTTCGAAGTGCTCAAGCTGGTGAAGGCCGATCCGGCGCTCGGCGCGCTGCCGGTCGTGGTGCTGACCGCGAAGGGGCAGCCGCAGGACCGCCGCCTGGCCGAGCAGATCGGCGCCGACGCGTTCATGACCAAGCCGTTTTCCAATACCGACGTAGTCGAGGCGGTGCGCCGCCTCGCGCGGCGCTGAAGGAGCGGGCGATGGCGGGCGAACGCGGCACGCGCGCGCGCGACGCCGCGCGCCTGTTGCCGCTCGTCGGCCTGTTCCTGCTGCTGCCGCCGGTGATCACGCCGTTCGCGATCCCGGTCGACGTGCTGGGCGTGCCCCTGGTCGTGCTCTACCTGTTCGCGGTCTGGCTCGGGCTGATCGTCGCGGCGGCGCTGCTCGCGCGCAGGCTGGCGCCGCCGACCCCGCCCGCCGAGGATCCGCGGCCCCGCGCCTGATGCTCTCGGCCAACCTCGTCCTCGGGATCGCGCTGCTGTACGTGGTGCTGCTGTTCGGGGTCGCCTTCGTCGGCGACCAGCGCGCGCGCGCCGGGCGCCTCGGGTGGCTGCGCTCGCCCGTCGTGTACACGCTGTCGATCTCGATCTACTGCACCTCGTGGACCTTCTACGGCGCGGTCGGCTCGGCGGCGCGCAGCGGGCTGGAGTTCGCGACGATCTACCTGGGGCCGACGCTGGTATTCGCCGGCTGGTGGCTGCTGCTGAGAAAGCTCGTGCGGATCGGCCACGTGCACGGCGCGACCTCGATCGCGGACATGATCTCGTCGCGCTACGGCAAGAGCGCGACGCTCGCCGCGCTGGCGACCGCCATCGCGGTGGTCGGCATCACGCCCTACATCGCGCTGCAGCTGCGCGCGGTCACCGCCAGCATCGACGTGATCACCAGCGCCAGCCCGGAAAACCCCTCGGGGCTGTCGACCGCGGCGGCCAACTACCACGCCGCGTTCTGGATCGCCGCGGGCATGGCGCTTTTCACGATCCTGTTCGGCACCCGCAACGTGGACGCCAAGGAGCAGCATCACGGCGTCGTGGCGGCGATCGCGCTCGAGGCGGTGGTGAAGCTGGTGGCGCTGTTCTCGGTCGGGGTGCTGGTCGTGTTCGGCATCTGCAACGGCGTGGCGGACAGCTTTGCGCGCGCGGCGCCGCGCCTGCTGCACGCGCCGGACGCCTTCGGCACGCGCTGGCTGGCGATCACCTTCCTGTCCGCGGCGGCGGTCATCTGCCTGCCGCGCCAGTTCCAGGTCACGGTGGTCGAGAATTCCGAGGAGCGCCACCTGCGCACCGCATCGTGGCTGTTTCCGCTTTACCTCTTCCTGATCACGCTGTTCGTGCTCCCGATCGCGATCGCCGGCCTGTCCCTGCTGCCGCGCGGCTCCAACCCCGACATGTTCGTGCTGACGCTGCCGATGTGGGCCGGCCACGACGCGGTGGGCCTGCTCGCGTTCCTGGGCGGGTTTTCCTCGGCGACCTCGATGGTGATCGTCGCCTGCATCGCGCTCTCGACCATGATCTCGAACCACCTGCTGATGCCGCTCGCGCTGCGCTTTCGCTGGGTGCACCTGAACGCGAGCGGCGAAGTGCGCCGCTTCCTGCTCGCGAGCCGCCGCGTGAGCATCTGCGGGCTGCTGCTGCTCGGCTTCCTGTACTTTCGCTACAGCGGCAAGGGCGAGGCGCTCGCCGCGATCGGCCTGATTTCATTCGCCGGCGTGGCGCAGTTCCTGCCGAGCCTGCTGGGCGGCCTGTTCTGGCGCAATGCGAACGCGACCGGCGCGATCGCGGGCCTCGCAGCGGGCGGGGCGCTGTGGGCCTACACGCTTTTCCTGCCCAGCTTCGGTCCCGGCGTGGTGTTCCCGGCCGCCCTGCTGCACGACGGGCCTTTCGGCCTCGGGCTGCTGCGGCCGCAGGCGCTGTTCGGCCTCTCGGGTTTCGATCCGCTGGTGCACGCCCTGTTCTGGAGCCTGTCGGTCAACACGCTGCTGTTCGTGCTGGGCTCGCTCGCGCGCGAGCCGCGCCCGATCGAGCGCCTGCAGGCCACGCTTTTCGTCGACGTGTTCCGCACCCCGGCCGAGGCCGCCTCGGGGCTGATCCGGCGCACGGCGGCCCCGGAAGACCTGCGCGTGCTGGCCGAGCGCATCCTCGGCGCGGCCGAGACGTGGCGGGTGTTCGAGCAGGCGGCGCGCGAGCAGGGCCTCGAGCACGGCCCCCCGATCGCCACCGACACCTTCATCACCCAGCTCGAGCGCAAGCTGGCGGGCAGCATCGGCGCGGCCTCGGCGCGCGCGATGATCTCGGAGGTGGTGACGCTGGAGTCGATCAGCCTGGACGAGCTGGTGCAGATCGCCGACGACACGCGCCGCGTGCGCGAGCACAGCCGCCAGCTGCAGGAGAAGTCGACCCAGCTCGAGGCGGCCGCGGGCCAGCTGCGCGACGCCAACGCGCGCTTGCGGCGGCTGGATCAGGAGAAGGACGATTTCCTGAGCCAGGTCAGCCACGAGGTGCGCACTCCAATGACCTCGATCCGCTCCTTCGCGCAGATCCTGCTCGAGACGCCCGACCTCGACCCGCAGCTCGCGCAGCACTACATGCGCATCATCCACGAGGAAAGCGTGCGCCTGACGCGCCTGCTCGACAGCACCCTCGACCTGGCCGCGCTCGAGCACGGCGAGCCGTCCTGGCCGCGCAACGTGATCGACCCGGACGCGGCGCTGGAGCGCGCGATCCTCAGCTGCCAGGGGCTGGCGGGCACGCGCGTGCAGCTGCTGAGCCCGGCGCGCGCGGGCGGCGTGAGGGTGCTGGCGAACGAGGACCGGTTGTGCCAGGTGTTCATCAACCTGATCTCGAACGCGATCAAATACAACACCGGCGAGGCGCCGCAGGTGACGATCCGCAGTGCGCTGCGCGACGGCGTCTACGAGGTCGAAGTGGCCGACAACGGTCCCGGCATCCGGGCGGCGGAGCGCGACCGCATCTTCGCCAAGTTCGTGCGCGGCTGGGCGCACACGCAAACCGGCGCGAGCGGCGCCGGGCTCGGGCTCGCGATCAGCTGGCAGATCATGCGCCGCCTGGGCGGCGCGCTGGCGCTGGTGCCCGGCGACGGCCGCGGCGGATGCTTCCGCGTGACCCTGCCCGCGCTGCCGCGCGAGCAGTCCGATCAACCGGATTTTGCGGCCGGCGCCGCGCTCGCTTCCGCGCGGGCCCTGACCCGGTAGCCCACCGGCAGCAGGCGGATGCCGAGGCGCGTCTCGAGCGTGCCCCACAGGCCGCGCGGAAGGTAAAGCGCGAACACCACCGCGGTGGCGCCGAGCCCGACCAGGTACCACACGCCGCTCGCGCCGAACGCGCTCTCGAGCACGAAGAACACGACCGCGCCGATGATCGGGCCTTCGAAGGTGCCCAGGCCGCCGACCAGCGCCATGAAGATCATGTACGCGGTCCACTGCACGCTGAAGTAGCCCGCAGGCTGGAACGAGATCGACGTGGCGAGATAGAGCGTGCCGGCCATGCCGCAGCCGGCGCCTGCGACCACGAACAGGATCCGCTTGGCGGCGAGCACGCGCACGCCGAGGGAGGCGGCCGCCTCCTCGCTGTCGCGGATTGCCTGCACCGAGCTGCCCAGGCGCCCGCGCAGAAGCGAGAATACGACCGCGACCAGCAGCGTCATCGCGCCCAGCGCGAGCCAGTAGGTGTAGTCGCGCCTCGCCTGCGGCGCGAAGGCGTTGAGCGAGATGAGCGAGGTCCCCGTCTCGCCGTTGATCAGGGGGTCGAGGTTGACCAGCAGGTGGCAGACCTCGGCGATCACCCACATGCCGATCGCGAATTCGCCGCCGCGCAGGCGCAGCGCGAAGGGCGACATCGCGAGCGCGACCAGGCCCGCGAACACGCCGCCCAGCGCGAGCGCCGCGTAGACCGGCACGCCGAAGCTCGCGAGCCGGATCGCGGCGTAGGCGCCGAGGCCGAAGAAGGCCTGCTGGCCGACCGACACCAGCCCGCCGTAGCCGGCGAGCGCGTTCCACATCACGCCGAGCATGACGTAGATGAACAGCGTGGTCAGACGGTCGACCGCGTTGGCGCCCAGGAACAGCGGTCCGAAGGCGAGCACGACGGCGAGCGCGGCGAGCGCGGCCACCGCGGCCGCCGACAGCGGCGTCCAGCGTTCGATCGACAGTCCGGCGCGTGCGCTCATGCGCCGCCTTTGCGCCGCTGGTGCAGCAGGCGCGCGCCGAGCGCGAGCAGGAACACCGCGTGCCCGACGATGAGGAAGCCGTTCGGCGCGATCAGCGCGCCGAGATTCTGCGCCACGCCGAGCACGATCCCGCCCGCGAGCGTGCCCCACATCGAGCCGAGGCCGCCGATCACCACCGCCTCGAAGGCGAAGATCAGCTGGATCGGGCCGGCGTAGGGGCTGAAGGTCGCGCGCATGCCGAGGAAGGTGCCGCCCACCGCGACCGTCATGACCGCGATCGCGGCGGCCGCCGCGTAGACGCGCCGCGAGTCGATTCCGACCAGCTCGGCGGTGTCGGGGTCCTCGGCGATGGCGCGGATGCTGCGCCCGAGCGGGGTGCGCGCGAGCATCAGCTGAAGCCCGCCCAGCATCAGCACCGCGACCAGGAAGATGAGCCCGGCCAGCTGCCCGATATAAATATGGCTGCCGAGGCTCCAGCTGTTGAAGGCCAGGTCGCCGATCGCCGGGGCGAGCGAGCGGATGTCGGCGCCGAACGCGAGGAACAGCAGGTTCTGGATCACGATCGCCAGGCCGAAGGTGGTCAGCAGCGGCACCAGCATGCCCGCGCGCAGGCTGCGCTCGAGCATCACGCGCTGCAACAGCCAGCCGAGCGCCCCCATCACCGGCAGCACCAGCGCGAGCGCGAGAAAAGGCGACATGCCGCTGTGCTCGACGATCGCCCACACCAGGAAGGCGGCGAGGATCGCGAGGTCGCCGTGCGCGAGGTTGATGATGCGCATCACGCCGAACATGAACGACAGGCCGCAGGCGATCAGCGCATAGTAGCCGCCGAGCAGCACGCCCTGGATCACCTGGTTGACCCAGATCATGCTTCGGCCCTGTGATTCAGGCCGAAGTAGGCCTCGGTGACCTGCTCGCGGGTCATCTGGCCCGCGGCGCCTTCGAGCACCACGCTGCCCTCGAGCATGCACGCCACGCGCGTCGCCACGCGCAGCGCGCGCGAGAGATCCTGCTCCACCAGCACGATCGTCGCGCCGCCGGCGATCAGCGTCTCGAGGCACTGGTACACGCGGTCGACCGCGACCGGCGCGAGCCCGAGCGAAACCTCGTCGAGCAGCAGCACGCGCGGGTTGGCGACCAGCGCGCGCCCGATTGCGGTTGCCTGCTGCTCGCCGCCAGAGAGGCTGCCCGCTTTCGCCTTGATGCGCGCGCGCAGCATCGGAAACGCGTCCAGCACGCGCTCGACCGTCCACGGCCCGGGGCGGCCGTGGGCGCGCGCGACCAGCAGGTTCTCCTCCACCGTCATGCCGGTGAACAGGCGCCGCCCTTCGGGGACCAGCGCGATGCCGAGCGCGAGGCGGCGGAAGGCCGGCACCTCGGTGACGTCGGCGCCGTCGAGCCATACCCGCCCGCCCGCGGGCCGGTGCGCGCCCGCGACCGCGCGCAACAGGGTGGTCTTGCCCGCGCCGTTGGCGCCGACCAGCGCCAACGTCTCGCCCTCGCGCACTTCGAGCGAGATGCCGCGCACCGCCTGCAGCTGGCCGTGGCGCGCGTCGAGATTCTCGATCCGCAGCAGGCTCACGCGGGCCGCCTCAAGCTGCACCCTGGCCGAGGTAGGCGTCGATCACCGCGGCGTCCTTCATCACGTCGGCGGGATCGCCCTCGGCGAGCACGCGCCCGGCGTCCATGCACACCAGCCGCGTGACCACCTGCAGCAGGGTGCGCACCATGTGCTCGATCCACACGATCGCGATGCCGCGTGCACGAAGCTCGCGGATGGTGTCGACCAGCTCGCCCGCCTCGGCATCGGTCAGGCCGCCGCCGATCTCGTCCAGCAGCAGCACCTGCGGCCCGGTCGCGAGCGCGCGCGCGAGCTCGAGCCGTTTGCGGTGCAGCAGGCCGAGCGACTCGGCGCGCCGGTTGGCCACGTCGAGCATGCCGCATAGCTCGAGCGACGCGAGACAGCGCTCGTGGGCGGCTACGCCGTGCAGCGCGCCGCCCGTGCTCGCGGCGACCAGCACGTTCTCGAACGCGGTCATGCCGCCGAAAGGCCGCGGCACCTGATGGGAGCGCGCGATGCCCAGCCGGCAGCGCTCGGCGGCGCCGGCGGCGGTAACGTCCGTCCCCTTGAAGAAGACGCTGCCCGCGCCGGGGGCGTAGGCGCCCGCGAGCACGTTCAGCAGCGTCGTCTTGCCGGCGCCGTTCGGTCCGACGATGCCGACCGCTTCGTCGGAGCCGACCGCGAAATGGATCTGGTCGAGTACGACCAGGGCGCCGAAGCTCTTGCTGACGCCCTCTGCCGCCAGGATCACCGTTCCGTCACGAGTTGTAAGGCACCAGCTGCGCTCCGATCGGAACGTGCGGGTCGTCGGCGTGCTCGGTGAGCGGCAGCCGCAGCTTGAACCGGCTGCCGGGCTTGGCCTTCAACCACTGCGCGCCGATGATCGGCGTCGCCGAGACGTTCGGCACCGGGCCGGTCTTGAAGTTGACCGGACCCACCGGCGTGACCACATCGAGGACGCTCATCGCCTTCGCGACGTCGCTCTTGTTCTTCGGGTTGCCGCTCCTTTGCAGGGCCGCGAAGCCGGCGTCGAGCAGGGCCATGCTGGCTCCGACCTGCTGGGTCCACTGGCGGCCGGTGGTCTTCTCGTAGCCCTCGCCGAGCGCCTGCGAGGAGTGCCCGGTGAGGGGCGACTTGTAAGGCCAGGTGGGATGCCAGTAGCAGGCGGTGGCGAGCTTGGGGCCGAGCGAGCCGAGCGCCTCGACCTGCGAGGGGAACAGCCCGGTCTTGGCGATCTGTCCGATCTTCACCATCCGGGTGTAGCCCTGCTGCGCCGCCTGGCGCCAGAAGGTGGCGAAGTCGGGCGGGATCGGGAAGGTGTTGAAGATCTCGCACTCCTCGGTCTTGAACTTCGAGATCTGCGCCGTGTAGTCGGTCGTGCCGTCCTCGTAGCCGCCCGGGTCGACGATGGTGAAGCCTGCCTTCGCGAGCTCGGGCGCGAGGTGCGCGCGCACCGCGTTGCCGTCGGCGTCGTTGGGGTAGAGGATGCCGACCCGCTTGTTGGTCTTGACCGGACCGTTCCATTGCGAGTTGTAGGCGACGAAGAAATCGTGGCCGCCGAAGCAGAAGTGGTAGGTCCAGTGGAACGGCGAGGGCTGGCCCGGCTTGGCGCCGCGGCCGAAGTACCAGGACTCCCATGGCACGATGGTGGACAGGCAGGGCACGCCCGCCGCCTCGCAGGCATCCGACACCGGATTGACCACCTCCGGCGTCGACGTAGTGAGCATGAGGTCGACGTGCGCCTCGTTGATCAGGCTTTTCGCGAGCTGGCTGGCGCGCGCCGGGTCGCTCTGCGTGTCGCGATCGAGAATCTCCACGTGGTAGCGATGGCCGTCGACGCGCAGGCCTTTCGCGAGCGCCTTGCGGGCCAGACTCAGCACGTAGGGATCGCACTCGCCGAATCCCGCCAGGGGTCCGGTGCGCGGGCTGATGAACCCGACCTTGAGCGTGCGCGAGCGCGCCGCGTACGCGAGCCCGGGCAGGCTGCTCACGGCGAGTGCGCCGCCCGCTGCCTGTACCAGACGCCGCCGCGTGCGGTTGGGTCCGTTTGATTCGCGCCGCGCTTCGAGGGCCGCTTTTGCTGCCGCTTCCTTGTCCATCTCCTCCTCCTCCTCGGGGTAGTAGATGGCGGCAACTATGACCGATTCTCTGTCCGCGATCAAAAAATAGTGTGAGGTCCCGCGACTGGCCACGGGATATATTGCAGAAACCGATCGGGCGCGCTATGCGCCGATCCAGCGCTTCGCCTCGGCAAGCTCGCTGTTGTGGAACACGCGCACCCGTCCAGGCAGCGCGAGGCCGAAGGTTTCGATCGCGACGCGGACCCAGGCCAGGTCCGACACGACCGCCATCTTTTCCCACCCGCTCAGGTGCTTCAGCCCCAGCTTGGCGTCGTCCCACATCGCGGCCGCTTCGAACCCGGTGAACTCCTGGCCCAGGTGGTAGAGGAATCTGACTTTCTTCTGACGCGCGAATTGCGCCTCGACCGCGGGGATGATCACCGACTCGTAGTCCTGCGCGGTGACCTTGCCCTTCGCGCTGAAGCCGAGCACGTTCTCGGCCAGGCCGGGGATGTTTTCAACCATGCAAGAATTATGCGCCTCACCGGTCGCGCTTTTGTTGATATGCGTCAGTCTCGTCCCGATGCGCCGAAACTAGAATGGCGCGGGTGGAACTGGTCTGTCCTGCCGGCAGCCTGCCGGCGCTCAAAGCGGCGATCGACAACGGTGCCGATTGGGTCTACCTCGGCCTGCGCGACAACACCAACGCGCGCAACTTCGCGGGACTGAATTTCGACCTCCAGACGCTGGCCCAGGGGCTCGCCTATGCGCACGCGCGCAGGCGCAGGGTGGTGCTGGCGGTGAACACCTATCCGCAGCCGTCGACCTGGCCGCGCTGGACCGCCGCGCTCGAGGGCGCGGTGGAGGCGGGAGTCGACGCGGTGATCGCGGCGGACCCGGGGCTGATGCGCCATGCCGCGCGCGAGTACCCGCTGCTCGAGCTGCACCTGTCGGTGCAGAGCTCGGCCACCAGCCACGAGGCGATCGCCTTCTACCACGAGCACTTCGGCGTGCGGCGGGCGGTGCTGCCGCGCGTGCTGTCGCTTCAGCAGGTCGAGCACGTGGTGAAGAACTCGCCGGTCGAGATCGAGGTGTTCGGCTTCGGCGGCCTTTGCGTCATGGTCGAAGGGCGCTGCTCGCTGTCGGCCTACGCCTGCGGCGACTCGCCGAACACGATGGGCGCGTGCTCGCCGGGGCACGCGGTGCGCTGGCAGGAAACGGCCGCCGGGCTCGAGTCGCGCCTGAACGGAATTCTGATCGACCGCTACGCCAAGGGCGAGCGCGCCGCTTACCCGACGCTGTGCAAGGGGCGCTTCGCGGTGGACGGGGCGACCTACTACGCGATCGAAGAGCCCGCGAGCCTCAACACGCTCGAGATGCTGCCGCAGTTCCTCGCCATGGGCGTGCGCGCAGTCAAGATCGAGGGCCGCCAGCGGAGCCCCGCCTACGTGGCGCAGGTGACCAGGGTCTGGCGCGAGGCGATCGATGCCGCGCAGCGCGAGCGCGGCAACTTCGCTCCGCGCGCGCAGTGGATGGCCGCGCTCAACCGGCACGCCGAAGGCAGCCAGCACACGCTCGGCGCCTTCTCGCGCCCGTGGAAGTGACATGAAGATCTCGCTCGGCCCGATTCTCTATTACTGGCCGCGCGCGCGGGTGCTCGAGTTCTACGCCGCGATCGCCGAGTCGCCGGCCGATACCGTGTACCTGGGCGAAGTGGTGTGCTCGCGCCGGCACGAGCTTTCGTTCGAGGACTGGCTCGAAGCGGCCGAGCTGCTCGCTGCGCACGGCAAGGAGGTGGTGCTCTCGGCGCAGGCGCTGACCGAGTCCGCGGGCGACGCGAAGCTGGTGCGGCGCACGGTCGAGAACGGGCGCTTTCGCGTCGAGGCGAACGACATGGGCGCGGTGCACATGCTGCAGGGGCGCGGCGGCTGGGTCGCCGGGCCGCATCTCAACGTCTACAACCCGCAGACCCTCGAAATGATGGCCGAGCTCGGCGCCACGCGCTGGGTCGCCCCGATCGAGGTCACGCGCGAGCTGTTCACCGCGATCGCCCGCGCG
>Ga0210077_1000393_pt1 | contig 17032 bp, 18 predicted proteins | sample RushMan_CattailN_5_FD_185556 | JGI IMG/M metagenome (GOLD analysis project Ga0210077, IMG submission 185556) | Wetland microbial communities from San Francisco Bay, California, USA, that impact long-term carbon sequestration -... | ecosystem: Environmental > Aquatic > Marine > Wetlands ... | reverse complement strand
ATGGGCTTCCATGCTTAGAAAGGGCAGTGATGTTTTGTGGCAGTACAAGTTGGAGATAAAGCCCCAGATTTTACGCTTCCCTCCCAGATGGGCGACAACGTGACGCTTTCAGAGTACTTCGGCAAAAAGAACATCGTCCTCTACTTCTACCCCAAAGACGAAACTCGCGGCTGCACCCGTGAAGCATGCGGTTTCAGGGACAGTTACGATGTTTTCACGGGTTTAGGCGCGGAAGTCATCGGCGTGAGCGGGCAGAGCGTGGAATCACACAAGTCCTTCGCCACCCACCACGGTTTGCCCTTCATACTGCTCAGCGACGAGAAGAACGAGGTTAGGCAACTATACGGCGCCACCTCAACCATGGGCATAATCCCAGGACGCGTAACTTACATAATAGACAAGAAAGGCATAGTCCGCCACATCTTTTCCTCGCAGTTCCAGCCCGAAAAACACATCGAAGAAGCGTTGAAGGTGCTGAAGGAACTCGAAAAGGAGTAACGCCACCTCTTGCTCAGCCTGTACAACACCTTAACCCGAAAGGCAGAATCATTCAAACCCATCGAAGACATGAAAGTGAAAATGTACACGTGCGGGCCTTCGACCTACCAGCGGGCGCACATCGGCAACTACCGCACATTTCTCTATGAGGATGTGTTGCAACGGTACTTAGAGTACTTGGGCTATCGTATTACGCGGCTGATAACGCTGACCGATGTAGAGGACAAGACAATCGCAGAAGCAAAAAAAGAGCGTCTCTCAGTGGAGGAATTGACTAGCCGAAATGAGGCTGTCTTCTTCCGAGACTTTGAACTCTTGAAGATAAAGATGCCCGACTACACGGTGCGCGCCTCATCAGTCGTGGAACAAGCCGCACAGCTCATCAAGACGCTCGTGGAGAACGGGCAGGCTTACTGGTACACGCACAAAGGCGCCGAAAACGCTTACTTTGACCCGTTAAAGTTCGAGGGGTTCGGCAAACTCGCCCACCTCGACATGACCAAATGGCCACGCAAGAAGCGCCGCTTCCACTTGGACACTTACCCGGGCACACCTTGGAACCGAGGCGACTTCGTACTGTGGCACGGCTGCAAGGAAAGCGAAAGCGTGTGCTGGAACGCGGAAATCGGCAGAGGCAGACCTGCATGGAACATTCAGGACGCGGCTATGGTGACGAAGCACCTTGGCTTTTCGATTGATGTGGCTTGCGGCGGCATAGATAATCTGGTGCGGCACCACGATTACACCCTTGCCGTTGCGGAGGCGGTTTCCGGCAAACCGTTCTCGCGGTACTGGCTACACGGCGGCCACCTGCTCGTTGACGGCAAGAAGATGTCGAAGAGCAAGGGTAACGTTTACTACCCTGATGACCTAACGGCGAAAGGGTTCCGACGTGAGCATGTGCGTTTCTTCCTCATCTATGGCGGTTACAGGGAAAAGCTGAACTTTACTTTCGAAAAGTTGGCTGAAACCAGCAGAAAACTGGATAATCTGAAGAGCATGGTTCAAAACCTGCAGAAGACGAAGGCGGCAGGCTCAAGCGAAGAAGCCAAGGAGCTTGTGGATGGCGTGGTTTTAGGGTTTGAGCGGAACATGAATGATGATTTGAATGTGAAAGCGGCTTTCGACAGCGTGTACGAAGCGGTTGACTGTTTAAAGCAAGAAAAAATTGGTGTTGAAGACGCTAACGCGGTTGTCAGCGGCTTGCGCAGGGTTGACAGCGTGTTGCAAGTGATTTTCTAAGGCTATGCCAGTTTGCCTATCAGCTTTACTCTTTCCAGCACTTCTTCCCTGTGGGGAGCAAGTTCGATTTCCTCGGTGAGGTCTTTGCCCGCCTCGTGCAGTCCCATGTGCTCGCCGCCGCTCCAGAGACCGCTATCAGTGACTTCATAGACGCTTCCCTGATACGCTATGTATGCTGGTTTCCCGTTTTTCCCGTCATACTGTTTCAGTTCTTCCAGCGTGAATTTTCGGGGTTCTTCAGCCAAAACCGTGTCACCTAACTGGCTGTAAATTCTGAAAAGGGGAAGTTTTAAACGTTTAGGTTCGACGCGGCGGGGGTTTTCAGGTGCGGGTGGCTAACGACTGTGAAGTGGCATCTATGTTGACTGAGCCTGTGGTGGTTGATAGTTTCACGTTGAAGTTGCTTACTGCCGGGTAATTGTCGGACTGCAAAAGGTCTTGGTTTCCTGAGAAGCCGTCCTGCTGCACGTTTATCGAGCCGAACACTTTGCTGGATTCGATTTGGGCGCCTACGTAATCGTGGATTGTCATGTCGAAGTTAACGCTTCCCGTTGTTGTGCCAGCGTCCATGGAGACGTTGCCCGCCATCATGAAGTTGCGGTTAACCAGCAAGCTCGCGGTGCCAGTGGTTGACTTAACGTTTACTGTGATGTTGCCTTGGGAGTCGGCTTGGTTCCAGTTCAGCGTCACGGAGCCCGTTGTGGTCGTGGTGGAGGCGTTGCCCGTTAAAATCACGTTGTTGCCTAAAGTGGCTTCAACGCTTCCCGTTGTTGACTGTAGGTTGAGGTTTTGTATGGTTTGGTCTTCAGCGTGCATGTTTACCTGGCCGACTTCGGTGTGGGCTGTCAAGTTCAGTGTTGCGTGGGGGTCCACGTACACGTTGCAGACCACGTGCAAGTTGGGCGACAAATAGCCGCCGACTCGGGTGACGCTGGCGGTTACTGTAGCCGTGTTGCCTAGGGTCTGGTTGTCAAAGGTTACTTTTACAGGGGTTGCGGAGCCGAAGATGCCTGTTGAGCCGGTTGCCGAGACGTTCAGGACCATGAGGTTGCCGTTGACGCGTTGTGGGATTATGTTGATGTCTGCGGTGTCCGCTTGAAAGTTCAGGTTCAGCTGGTTCACGCCGTTTCTAGCTGGCATAGAGTTGGTTTGGGCGTAGCTGACTGGTGTGATGGGTAGGAAAATTATTGCGGTGAACGCGAGGGCTAGCAGTAAGACAGCGATAAGCACGCCGACGAAAACCATGTTCACGGGTCTCCTTCTAGGCGCCCGTGGTCTCGGTTCGGGTGCAGCGGCAGGTGCGGCGGCGACTGGGGTTCCGCAGACATAGCAGAATCGTGCGTCTTCTTCAAGTTTGGTTCCGCATTTGCGGCAGTAGGGCATCCGTTTGGTTCCTCTGTTAAGGTGTTTGCGTGTTTTCGGATTTAAACGTTGTCAGCGGGCTGTGGCGAATGTGAAAAGGAAATATAGCTGTGGGGCTGTAATGTACTGCAAGGTGTGTTGATTGCCTTATTGTCAGAAGTGTGGAAGTGAACTGCCTGAAGGTGCAGTGTTCTGTCCTGTTTGTGGGGCTGCTGTGGGGGCTCCGTCTGCCGAGCCTGCGGCGCCAGTTGTCTCGCAGCCTGCGGGGCTTAAGTTGGCTTTTTGGTGGGAGCGCTTTGCTGCTTGGCTGATTGATATGGGTATCGTTGTGGTTGCTCTTTTGATTGTGAGTGCCTTTACGTTTCTTTTCGGCCAGCGCGTTGATTTGTTTACTACTTTTGCTGCGCCGTGGTGGGTTACCATTTTTATTAGCATCTCGGTGGATTCGATTGTAATGTTTGTTTACTGGATGTTTATGGAGGGGGCTTATGGGCAGTCTTTCGGGAAAATGGTTATGCGCATACGGGTGACGCGTCTGGACGGTGGGCAGGTTGACATGGGGCGCGCCGCGATTTCCAGCGTCGGCAAATCGTTTTTGCTGTTCTGGGATGTGCTGTTGGGCTTGATTCTTTATCCGCGGCGCAGGCAACGGGTGTTCAGCTACTTGGCGGGGACTGTGGTTACTAAGATAACTTAGCTTAGTCTGGTCCGCTTTTCTCTATTATTGTTCCGTTCCAGTAGATCAGCCGCTCGTAGGGCAGGTTGACTGGGATGTCGTTGAATTTGGTTTCGTAGACTATGTCCAGTTTTATGCCGTATTTTTGTATGAGGCTGTTTGACGCGTTCCATACGACAGGTGACAGGGCGTCAGGGGGGAAGTAGCCCCATATTCGGTCGGCTGGTCCGCGGAAGCCGTAGCCGTAGTCTTTTGGCAGCACGTAGGCGGTTTCGGCTGGGAACTCTTCTGGGGTGGAGCTGAGTTGGGTGTAGGTCCAGAACAGTTTTATGACTGCCAAGTGTGCTGGGGTGAGGATGCCGTATCGGGTTGTGGCGGTGTGGTTGCCTGGACCGTTGAAGACGATGATGTATTTGGCGCCGTTCTGGTACGCCAGCACCATGTCGCGGAGGAGTTGCAGTGGTTCTTCTACGAAGGGCGGCTGCGTGTACTTCCATGTTATCATGGTGCCCCAGTCTTTGCCCATGGTTTTGGTTGCGCCTCGGTTGAGTGCGACGGCGATTTGGCGGCTTTGGTTTCCTGTGAATTCGCCGAAGACCACGTCGTAGCCGAGCACGTAGTCGTACCAGTACAGCGCGTAGTCGGAGGTAACGAGTTTCAGGTTGGGGCTGCCGTAGTAGTAGGAGTAGTTGGCTAAGAAATAGTGTGTGTGGTACACGAATTGTTCTGCGGCGTCGGTGTAGTTCTTGTACGGCTGGTCTGGCATGAGGTCTAACGTTTTTCCGCCTGCTTCGTCAAAAACGTAGGCGCCGAGAAGCTTGTCGCCCCACCGTTTGATGCCGTCGTTAAAGAAGTCCTGCGCTGGTCCTCGCGGGGGCAAGGGGGCGCTTTCGCCGAAACCCACGTAGACGATGAAGTATAAGCCTTGCTGGTAGAGGTAGTCGCAGACGCGGGTGAGCTTCGCCGTGTCCGTGGTGACGTTGAGCGAGCCGAGGATAATCAGGTTGACGTAGCCCTTGACTTCGTTCACCAGCCTGTAGACGGCTTCCTCGTCGTCGTACGCCACGTCGATGCCCACGTACACCCGCTGCTCACCCTTGTCCGCCGTGACTCGGACTAGCAACGCGGCGCCAAGCAGCGACACGAGAAGCCCGAAGACGAGCAGAACCACGGAGACGGCTGTGAGAGTTCGCCTTGCATAGTTTCTGTTAATGCGCCCTGTCCTAGCCAGCCGCTTCACTCCTCCAAAAACACCTAAACAAACCTTACACCCAACCTAACTAAAAAGAAGTTAAAAAACATTAACCGCAACTGAGGCTCGCAGGAGGTAAATTAGCCTCTTGTTAAAGAAAAGGGTAATACACATAGTTATATACGGGCAAAGGAAACATGTGGAAAGCGGTTGAACATGGGGATTTAACTATGAAGTTGCGATGTCCGAATTGCAGCAAGGAAATAAATCAAGCCGAAATCCAAATTCCCAACTCAACGGAATCAACTGATTGGGAAACGATTTCAGTCTTATTGCCTAAGACCGACTTGTCGGGGGTTACATATGGGGACCTTGTTTACAAGGACGGCAAATATCACCTTGTTTTCGGTGTGATTGTCGTGTGTCCCCATTGCAAGGAAAATTTCTGCTATGATATTTGGTTGCCGACAGAAAATCAAGGGTAAATTGGAAAGTAGAAAATTTGAGCCTTTTTCCCTTCTATTGTGCTAAAAATTTAAAGAATACTTATCTTAACAAGAAGCTGGGGTGCTTAGAATAAAAAACGAAAAAGGAATTACTGAAGGACAACGCCGCGGGTCAAGTGGCGAATCATATGTAGAAGCAAGATTGAAATCTTTTGCCCAAGTATCCCGCCCCATACTTCAATACGCAGCGGATTATTATTGTCGGTTGCTTGAAAAAGGCAAGCCTTCAAATATGATTTTTGGCGTTGAAGTAAAATCAACGGACAATTTTGGCGAATGTTATTATGAATCAATCGAAAAAGACAAAATAGAATTTTGGCTAATTTCACCTTTCCCCATTTACGTCATAGTTTACGAAGAAGCAAGCGATACTTGCTATTGGACCGCCGTTGAAGATAACCGTCAACAATGGGAAGGTGAACTGACGAATAATAACGGAACCATAGCCGTCAAGATAGATAGAACAAATATTTTGGAAAAGAAGGGAAACGCCGCTTTCATTCAAAAAATCAAAACTGATATACTATTAGTTAATGCGAGTCGGGGTATTGCTGAATTTGTTATTAAAGAATTTCAAGGAACCAATGGATATGCGATTGGCTATATTCCCGTTCTGAAGCTTAACGACAAGGCAAGGGCAAGTATTAGTGCAAGAATAAGGTATGGACTGAATTACCTTATCAACGATAGTATCTTGCGGGACGATAAGCAAAGTGCTTATTCATTATCCAAAATGCTTGCTAACTTCGACCACGGGCATTATGACCATTTTCTATTATTGGCGCATATTTGTCGTGACCTTGGTAAAAACGAAGAAGCAAAAGAAAATTATGAAATTGCAATTGATATATGCAAAAGGGACCCGCGTTGGGATAAGCGGATAACTGCCCAAATAGAACAAGAATTTAAGGATTTTAAATTCTTGTTTGGGATTGGACAATAGTATTTCTTTTAGATTAATTCCTTCACTTTAACGATACAGTCCATGGTTCAAAATAGTCTTTTCAGGACCTATCTTTTATTTGGTGCCGTCAACTAAGCTTCATGTTTGTGGATTTAAGGCGCCCTTGTGACGCCTGCGGCAAGCCCATAGCTGGTTTCAAGCATTGCAAGAAATGCGACATTTGGTTTTGCTTCTTCTGCGGAATCATGCTAATGTATTATACGAAAGAATATCCGATTAATTGTCCCATGTGCGGCGGCGAATTTGAATAAGAGTTAACGACCAAGAAATAATCGGTCTTGTTTTGAAATTCATAAATTATTAATTCCTTGGGTCTTTCCTAAATTATACCTTGGGAATGACGATAGTTGAATAATTGGCGGGCAGTTGGATATATCTTTCTTGGTTGGGGTTCCGTTTTCCTGATTTGGGGTTTCAGTATCTTCTTTGCGGCATTCTTTCTGACATCTATTTTGCCGTCATTCGCACAAATGCTGATAGCATTGGGCGCAAGCGCAGTACATTTCTTAATTTCCGCCCTTTTGTACGTTGTTGGATTCGTTGGATACTATGCAGGAAAAGAAAAATCACAAACAGTAGTAACCGAAAATAAGCCGTCCATAAGTGAAGCAAAGAAACCCGTGAATAGACAAGTTAAGGATAAAGTGGATTCGTGGTGGTCCTTTACCGTCGGCGCTTTGGCTACGTCTGGGTCGCTTATCGTGCTACTTGGGGCGGGATTCTTGGACGCTTCGGACTTATTGCGTGGAATTTTTTTGCCAACGTTTCTTTCGATTGTTGCGGGTTCATTAGCGGGACTTATTGCCCTTTTTCTAATCGATAAAATAAACGAAAGCTGAAGCCGATTATAAAGTATCATTCTGCTGTAAATTTGTAAATTTGTTGGTTAATTTGTGAATTTGTTAATTTTGTGAGGGTTCTTATAGTGGTTTTGGCTTCGGCGTTTCATGGTGAGAGCCAACATGCAAGTCAGCCGTGTAGGGGGTGAACGAGAAGGAGCGGTACTTGATTGTTTAGCATTTCGTGTGCAACCAGCATATTTGCAGCCTATTTGGAGCCGAGGGGTGTGCATTATTCTGTTTTTTCGAGGTTTTTTGCCTTTTCTCTGTAAACAATCGTTTTTCGGTGAAAACAGGTAAACAGCCAAAATAGCACAAAAACGAATTGTGCACACCCCTCGGATCCAATAGCGGTTCGTTGCAGGAACCTATAGGGGGTAGTTCAGAAAACGATAGGGGAGGGGTGTCCCTATTGACGCCGAAACACGCCAAACAATGTTGAAAACTGTTAATGGTACTATTAGACTGCTTCGAGTGCCAGAGATTTAACAAAAATGAAAAAAGGGGAAAGTTTAGTAGGGCATTCCGCCCATGCCACCCATTCCGCCCATTCCTCCAGGCATTCCTCCTGGTGGCATTGATGGCATTTTTCCGCCGCCTTTAACGCTGATGAGGTCATCGATTTTCAGTATCATATTCGCCGCTTCAGTGGCTGACTTCATCACCTGCATCTTCACGCGCAACGGTTCAAGAACCAGTAGATCAAGCATGTTTTTGATTTTTCCCGTGGTAACTTCGATGCCGAAGTACTTGTTGTCTGGGTCTTCATGCTTCGCTCTCAGCGCCACCATGATGTCGATTGGGTCTAAACCGGCGTTTTCAGCCAACGTCAACGGAATCGCCTCAACTGCCTCCGCGAAAGCCTCAATAGCCAGCTGCTCGCGTCCGCCCACTTTAACAGCGAAATTCCTCAAGTTCTTCGCCACTTCCGCTTCTGGTGCGCCGCCGCCCGCCACGATTTTGCCGTCTTCAACCGCGTTCCTAACCACGCACAAGCCGTCATGCAAAGATCGCTCAGCCTCGTCAATCACGTGGTTTGAGGCTCCTCGGATGACTATAGTCACGGCTTTCGGGTTCTTGCAGTCGCGTATGTAAATCAGTTTGTCGTCGCCGATTTTGACTTCTTCCACTTTCTTGGCTTTTCCAAGCGCATCCGCGTTCAGGTCCTTCACGTTGGCTAAGATTTTGCCGCCTGTCGCTCTGGACAACTTTTCCATGTCGCCGCTGCTTACGCTTTTCACCGCTAACACGCCTGCTTTCGCAAGGAAGTGCAGCGCCATGTCGTCTATGCCTTTCTCGCAGAAAACCACGTTTGCGCCCGCTTTGGTAACCGCGTCCACCATCTCCCTAAGCATGCGCTCTTCCTCGTCCAAGAAAAGTTTTATCTGGTCTGGACTTTCAATGTTGATTTTGGCGTCGAACTCGGTCTTCTCAATCTCCAGCTTCTCATTAAGCAACGCGATTTTTGCGCCTTCAATGTACTTTGGCATCTGCGAACTGGCAACTTCCTTGTCGATAACCATGCCCTTCACAAGCTCCGTTTCATCCAAACTTTTGCCGTGCTTCTTGACGACTTTTATCAAGTCAATGTCAGCCTTCATTGCGCCGTCAACTTCTTCAGCCACCTGCCGAACAGCGTCAACAATGAGCTTGGCGAAGTGGTCTTCAGCCACGCTTATGCCCTTGCTGCTTAAAGATGTGATTGCAACGTCCCGCAGAGTCTTGTCGTCAGTGAGACATACGGGTATGGCGATTTTGTCCAAAACTTCCTGAGCCTTATCACTGGCTTTCTTGAAGCCATCAATGATGACTGTTGGATGCACGTTGCGGTCAACCAGACCTTCCGCTTTGGCGAGCAATTCCCCGGCCAAAACCACCGCGGTTGTGGTTCCGTCGCCGACTTCGTTGTCCTGCGCCTTAGCTACTTCCACAAGCATCTTCGCCGCCGGATGCTGCACATCAAGCTCCTTCATTATGGTTGCGCCATCGTTCGTTATTGCAACGTCACCGAAGCTGGTGACAAGCATCTTGTCCATGCCGCATGGACCAAGCGTTGTTTTCACGGCTTCAGCTACTATCTTGGCAGCCATGATGTTGTTCTTCAGGGCTTCGCGTCCTGTTGTTCTTCCTGTGCCTTCTTTCAACACTATAACTGGTACGGTTCCTCCACCTGTAGACATATTCTTTTCACCAATTTCCTATATTCACAATACGTTGAATCTAAACGGAACACTTATCCCGGTAATATAAGTTTTTCCCAGCACTACGGTGCCTTGACAATGTGGTAACCCGCTGCTTTGCGCAGCCTATTCATAACCGCCAAACCCAACCCCTCGGTTGGCACACCCTCGGCAACTATTACATCCACGCCTTCAGCATCAAGTTCGCGGAGCAGGCGGAACAGGTTTTGGGCAACAACCGCTAAGTTGAAGCGGCTACCTAGAGACTTAACCACGTCAGCGTTGTAAGCAGGCGCAGTTTCATCGGTCGCCAAGACACTTACCTTAACGCCTTTTCGCCTGTACGTTTCAGCTAACTCGTTTATTTTAGCAACCACATCAGGAATAGCGCCTTCCACGACGATGACTTCGGCGTTCGGCGCGTAATGCTTATGTTTCATCCCAGGCGAACGGGCTTTACCCACAGGCAACTCCTGCTCAGCCGAAACGAAGGGGTGAAGAACCACATCGCCAAGCACTTTCCGCAGCGCCTCAAACGGTGTTCCGCCCGGGCGCAGAACCATCGGAGGGTCAACACTAACATCCAGCACTGTGGATTCCACGCCCACACTTGTTGGTCCAGCATCGAGAATGGCGTTGATTCTTCCGTTAAGGTCTTCAAAAACGTGTTCGGCGGTTGTTGGGCTGGGTTTGCCCGCTAAATTGGCGCTAGGAGCGGCGATTGGGCACTGGCTTTGCTTTATCAGCGCCAGCGCCACAGCATGTTTGGGCATTCGGACGGCGACGGTGTCTAAACCTGCAACCGTCACTTCCGGCACTGCTTGCGAACGTTTGAAAACCAGGGTCAGCGGTCCAGGCCAAAAAAGCCGCATCAGCCGCTCTGCTTTCGGCGGGACCTGTTGGGCTAAGCTGTAAACGGATTTTGCGCTTCCAACGTGAACTATCGGCGGATTATCCAGCGGTCGTTTTTTGGCTTCGAAAAGCGCCGTCACAGCTTCTGAGTTCAGCGCGTCTGCACCCAAACCGTAAACTGTTTCCGTGGGGAAAGCCACTAACCCGCCTTGCTTGATGAAGTTTGCTGCGACCTGTATTTTTTCGGCTTCAGGTTTTTCCGGGTCTACTTTCAGCACGAGCGTCTTCATCGTGGATGCCGTGTTCCTAATGTATAAGCGTGCTCTTAAATGTAGAACCGTGCCCGCGGAGTAAAAAGGGTTTTAGACAATGTACATGTCGAGGACTTTTTTCATGCTTTTGGGGGCGTTCTGCACGTTAGCGAAGGTCTTCAGAATCCGCATTATGGCGGGTTGGCAGCGTGCGATGTCCGTGAGGCTGACTAGGCCGATTATCTGGTTCTTTTCCGCGACGGGCAGCTTCTTTATTTTCTTGTCGAACATCACTCTAACAGCGTCCTCCAAGGTCATGTCGGGCGAAATGAGCTCCAGCGGCGTGGACATTACCTCTGCGACTTTGGTTTTTCTGGGGTTTTTAGCTTCCACGATAACGCGTTTCAGCAGGTCTCTTTCAGTGATTATTCCTATGGCTTTTCCTTTTCTAGCCGCGATTAAGCAGCTAATGTCGTTCTGATTCATGAGTTCGGCGGCTTCTTTAACCGTGGCATTCTCGTCAATAGTGATGATTTCCCTGATCATCACGTCTTCCACTTTTAAGCTGATATTACCTTCTGGAGTTTCTTCTTCTGTCATCGCTGCACCTGCTTCTATGCTCTTAAAACAGGTATATAAAATGTAACAAGCTTAAGCGTGGAATAGCTTCAGCACGACGGATGTTTCAATTTGCCGTTCCGGAATGTTCCAGTATTTTCTCAGAAGCATGTCTTTTTCTCTGGTTGACACCAGCTGGAAGCCGTGTTTCTCGTAAAAGTTTACAGCCCAGTAAGCTGCTTGCCAAGTTCCCACGAGAACCGTGGCTGTCTGCGCTTTACTTAGCAGGTACGTGAGGAGTTTTGCTCCTATTCCTCTTCGCTGATGGGTTGTGAGCACGTAAGCATGCCTAATCAGGGTGACATCGTTGACTTGCTGGGTTCCCATAACCGCCACAACAGCGTTGTTCTCCTGCCAAACGTAGAATTGGACTCCGTTTTGGATTTCTTCTCTCAGCTCTTCTGCGGCCATGTAGGGGTCTTTCCATCTGTCCCTGGGGATTACGCCGTTGTAGGATTGAGCAGCGTTGTTGATGACGTTTAGAACCTCGTCGAATTGAGAACTGGTCACGGCGCGTATCATGAGGGCTTTCCTTGGCTTGAAGGCTATATTTTTTCGGCTTCCCTTTCGCCTTCGGCTTCGAGCACTTTTTCTATAAGCCGCATAAAGAAGGCTTGTGCCTGAATCTCGCTGAGGCGTTCAAGGTAGACGGAGACCATGGCGATTTTCCCTTTTTTGGAGGCAACGTATTCGGCGAACATGCGGGCTGAAACCGCGTTTTTATCCCCGACAAGCATTGATGAGGTAACTGGCCCGAGCAGGTCTTTGGGTTTGGGCACGGCTATGGCGAGAGTTCCAAGCCTGTCTTCTCTTTCGCTGAGCATGATGAGGCAAGAGTTTTTTGCTTCCACGTAGACAGCTAGAAAGCGCGTGTCCTGTTCACGTAATTCTTCTTTAACGACTTTGGCGCGTTCCATTTTTTCTCCATCTCGAATGTTTTATTTTCTCGCGGTTTCCCAGTGTGGGTTAACTATTTGGTTTATGTAGTGACGGCTTAAAAAGACTTCACAAATTGTTTTGCAATCTTGTATCTCTAGCTGTAGGTGATTGCCAGATTAACTGTTAGGCGGTTTTGTCCAGAGCCCCTTTGTGCAGTTTTCAACATGCTATTGGCGCTGAAAAACGCCAATAGCGACCCCTCCCCCCGTCGTTTTCTGACCTACTCCCTATAGGTTTCTGCAACGATTCGCTATTAGGCTCCGAGAGGTGTGCGCAATTCGTTTTTGTGCTATTTTGGCTGTTTACCTGTTTTCACCGAAAAACGATTGTTTACAGAGAAAAAGCAAAAAACCTCGAAAAAACAGAATAATGCACACCCCTCGGATCCAAATAGGCTGCAAATATGCTGGTTGGGCTTTCTTAGAATAGCTCTTGATGCGGTTTATGCTGCCTCTCTGGTTTTCACCTCCCATGCGATTTCGCCGAAACGGAGGAATCGGAAGCCTGCTTAAGAACCCTCACGAAATTTACTAATTCAAAAATTTACAAGATAAATTTAGAAGTGCCGATACTGAAAGTATTGAAATCTCAAAGATAGCTATTGGAAAAATTATTCAGAAGGCGAAAGTGAACAGACTCTATTGGTGTTTGCGTTTCTTGAAGAAGACCAGCAGACCTATGCCGACAACGGTAATTGATGTTATAGAAACTACAGCGACAAGTGTTGTTGGGAAAGGCTCTAGCTGGGGGTGAGTTACTGTTTCTTGAGGTGTTGAAGAGGGAGATGGGGTCGGTGTGAGATTGGGTGTAGGTGTTGGTGTAGAAGTAGGTGTTGGAGTAGGTGCTGGTGTGGGCGTTGCTGTATAAATGGGCGCTGGAAAGTCTATTGTTACTTTAGGAATATTAACAGCAGCCATAAGAGGATAATTATCAGTGTTATTAGCGCGAATTACGTATGGCGTATCGCCCACTCCTGAGTTGTCAATTTCAGTAGCGTTAGGGTACTTTGTTAAGTAATCGTTCCAATAATTACCCCGACTTCCATTGTCCCAAATGTTTTGTTGCGACTGGTCAGTGCTTTGGCGAAATTCTTCATAGACAACTCTTGAATTCTGGATGAAATCGTTATTATCAAACAGGTTATTATTGGATGTTCCAACGAGAGGAGTAGAGAAAAGAATACCGACGTCGTTACGTTCTATGCTGTTTGCAGTAAAAGTATTGCTTTGGGAATAGTCAATACGAACGCCGTTTTTGTTTTCGGATATGGTGTTCAGGGTAAACGTGTTGTTGCTCGCGTATACAACATTTATGCCAACTTCAATATTGTTTGCGATTAGATTTCCTTGTATCGTGTTAGAAGAACTTTTCCATATTATGCCAATGCCGTAGTCGTTGTTCAAAATTTTGTTTCCAATTATGTGGTCACCTATTGCAGAGTCAAACAAAATTCCGGTATCACAATCTGTTATGATATTGTTGATGATTTTGATTCCAGTGTTGAGCTGGCTAGTTTGATAATTCGCCAATAGTTCTATTCCAATATTATATGATTTAATGTTAAAATTTCTGATTGTTACATTATTCCTGTTGAGAAGGTAAAATCCATATGCAGATATTTCTTTGGACTCATTGCCTTGAATGGTGAAGCCTTGCCCATCGACTATTATATTATCACACGCGATTCTAACAGAGTAGTTTGAAATGTCTCTTGTAAGATAGTAGACATTGCCAACTTGCACAATAGGCATACCTGCGGGTTCTATAGTTCCATCGCTTTCTATAGAAATAACTGGCAAGGTAGGAATTTGTATGAAATTTGCCTTTGCAATCTCAAAAGGTAATATTCCGATTACCGCTGATAATACAAGAATTGAGGTGAAAGCTTTAAACAGCCTCTTCTTGTTCACACGTAATCCCTGTTTAATACCAGGGCTGTTTCTGCTGTAAAAGCGTTCTTGTCAAGGTTTCTTGACCAACACGCGTTTTCTTAGTCAAGATTTCTTGACAAGAACCCTTTAATCAGCGGCATAATCCTTTGTATAGTGTAGTGAGAGACACCAGAGGAGTTGAACCCGTGAAAAGCAAAGCTGCAAGGGCATCCTTCATTATGGCACTGCTGCTTTCAGCCACCGGGCTAACGCTTGTAAGTTTGGCAACTGCAAACTTTATTGTGTATTTGCCAACTATTGTGATTAACAGTGATGGAAGCGTAGAACCTGAAACCGACTTCATCGCCAAAACAGGCAACACATACACTTTAACAGCTAACTTATCACACAACTACGCCGTCGGTATTCAATGCAGCAACATAATCTTTGGCGGGGCAGGACACATCATAAATGGCACCGTACCTTCATCCGAGCAATTGGCTGGATGGTTTAGTGATGGCAACGGTTTAAGTCTAGAAGGCGTCACCAACGTAACGGTAAGGAACATAGAAATTACAGGTTTCAATGACTTCGATGTGGTGCTTGAGAACTCTCGCGCATGTTATTTCCTTAAAATGAAGGCTGATGACGGGGTGGTTTTAGAAAATAGCAGCTCAAACCTACTAACCGAATGCAACTTAGCAGCCCTTACCGAAGCCGTACAGCCAGGTATATATTTGAGTTCTTCAAACAGCAACAAGTTCTATAGGAACGATATCGAGGACATACTTCTTCTTACTAATTCTAATGATAACAAGTTCTTAGAAAATAATTTTGTAATACACGCCTTTCTTGGCGGAGGTGGAAAAAATGTTTGGGACAACGGTTTATTCGGCAATTATTGGAACGATTACTTAACAAAGTATCCTAATGCTTCAGAAATCGGCAATTCAGGAATCGGCGACACGCCATACGTCATAGACGCTTACAATATAGACCATTACCCGCTGATGGCTCCCGTGGATAACACTGCGCCAGCCATCGAAGTCTTATCGCCCGCGCCTGGAACCTATAACGCAAGCAGCGTCCAGCTGAGCTTCACGGTAGACGAACCTGCATCGCTACTCGCATATAGCCTTGATGGGAAAGAAAGCATCACCCTTACTGGAAACGTAACCTTGGCTGGATTGGCAAACGGCGTTCATGACTTAACGATTTACGCGAAGGATAAGGCTGGCAACACTGGAGCTTCCGAAACGATCCATTTCAACGTGGATGTTCCAGAGCCTTTCCCAGCTGTGCCCGTGGTGACTGCTTCCGGCGCGTCCGTCGCCGTTGTCGGTTTAGGTTTGCTGGTGTACTTCAGGAAACGCAAAAACGCTGAAATAAAAGGCGAGATAGGATAGCTTATTGTTTTTGTAGTTTGGCTACGAAGAAGCCGTTGCTCTCGTGAAGGTGCGGGTACAGCCTCCTGCACCTGTCTAGCCCCCTGAGGCCCGGCACGCCAAATTCGGGGCTGATCTCCGCCAGCGCAAATTCCCTGTGCTGCTTCAGGAACCGCTCGATAACCATCTCGTTCTCTTCCACCGTCACGCTGCACGTGGAATAAGTCAAGGTGCCGCCCGCCTTCACCGCCTCCGCGCAACTGTTAATCATCAGCCACTGAATCTCCGCCATCCTCTCAATCGACATGGGCGTCAGCCGCCACTTGGCAGAAGGAGACCTGCCGAACGCGCCCGTGCTCGTGCACGGCGGGTCCAAAACCACCACATCCGCCTCCAACGCCAAGGGCAACGCGACACGCGCATCCGCCATCACCGCCTCCGCTATCTCCACGCCCATCCGCGCCACCTCCCGCTTCCACACCTGCATCCTCCGAACCGAATAATCCACAGAGTAAACCACGCCACAGTTCTGCATAAGCTGCGCAATGTACGTAGTTTTCGCCCCGGGCGCCGCACACACATCCAAAACCGTTGCCCCAGGCTTCGGCTCCGCCACCTCCGTCGCAAAGCAGCTCGCCTTGTCCTGGATGTAGAATAAGCCTTCCCTGAAACAAGCGGTGCCCGCCAACGGCTGCTTCGCGCTTAAGACCTTGTACGTGTGCTTAAGCGGCTCCGCCTTCTCCAGCCGCGCGCCCTCCGCCTCAAGCTTCTCCAGAATCTGCTCCTCTGACGCCTTGAGCGTGTTCAACCGAATAAACGTTGGCGGCGGGTTCACGCTTCCTTCCAAGAAAGCAACGGCTTCAGCCCGACCGAACAGCTTGAAGCAGTATTTGACGAACCAAGTGGGATGAAACGTCTCCAGCCCAACCCGCTCCTCGTCGCCAGCCGCCTCCAGCAACGGCTCAATCCGCCGCGTCAACAGAAAACCCAAAAAGGGCTCAACCTCCCGCAGCGTCCTCCACCCCAGAATTGCCCTGCCGAGGCTGGCGATTCGCTCCGCCTCCCGCAAATCCATCCTCCCCCAGCCCTTCGCCACGCGGGTCTGGTACACGTAAAGCCTCAAAAACGCTTGGACACCCAGAGTCAACTCGCTTATTGTCATCGGCTCAAGCACGCTGTCCACGAACTTGTCAATCAGGTTCCTGCGCCTAACCGTTTCCACAACAAGGCCATACGCGTAACGCACCGCGTCCTGGTGGTTAATGCCCAGCTGCTTCACGGTTCGGTTCAAAGCCATGTGCTCGCTGAGCCTCTGCATCTCAATCCAGCTCAAAGTTTCGATGGCAACAGTCCAAGCGGTCTTCAGCAACTTCTCCACTTCTGCCTAGCAATGCACGCGGTTATAGATAAGAATTCAACGTGCGCCCTTTATGACTTGGAGCGCCTTCTCCGCCGTGGAAGCGCTGAAAAGCAAATCGTCAATTGTGGCGATGAACGTGGCAAGCTTCACTTCAGCCTCTAAGCACGTGACAACTCGCCTCCCATCGCAAACAGTCTTGATGCTCAGTCCAGCAGGCGCCTTGAAGTTGTCAGGCGAAACCGCACACGCCACAGCCTCCGCTGTCCGCTCGTCGTCGTACTCAAGCGTTATCTCCGC
>Ga0210077_1000392_pt1 | contig 17150 bp, 20 predicted proteins | sample RushMan_CattailN_5_FD_185556 | JGI IMG/M metagenome (GOLD analysis project Ga0210077, IMG submission 185556) | Wetland microbial communities from San Francisco Bay, California, USA, that impact long-term carbon sequestration -... | ecosystem: Environmental > Aquatic > Marine > Wetlands ... | reverse complement strand
CGGGAAAACACTCGAATAAGAATCGTATAGAGCACAATCCGGAGAACCCATAAAGGAGATATTTTGTTGGAGGCATTCCTTGAGCATACGGTATTGTGTTGGGATCAGAATGCCCACGCATCTTCCAGACACCGTCTCGTCGGTGAAGAGCCTTTGTCGATTCGTGTTGAAGGAAAACCTTACTCCGTGGTGATGCGGACACCGGGAGATGAACTGGCACATGCCGCGGGGTTTTGTCTGGCCGAAGGGCTGGTGGATTCACCGGATGATGTGAACACGCTATCCTGTTGCCACGGTGATGATGCCAATGTGGTCACCGTCACTTTGAAAAAATCAAGACGGGACAAGATTGTCGACATTCTGGACCGCCGCGGATTTATCAGCCAGACCAGTTGCGGCATTTGTGGAAAAGAAATCGTAAAAGATCTTCACCAGATCATCCAACCGCTAAAAGACAATACCCGTATGGACGCGGCTGAGGCCCTTAAGTGCCTTGAAAAACTTTCTGAGAACCAGCCTCTGCGGGACAAAACCCGCGCATCACACGCGGCTGCTCTATATACTTCCGATTTCAAGCTGTTATCTGTGGCTGAGGATGTGGGGCGACACAACGCGCTGGACAAAACTATCGGAAAGCTTTTTTTAGATGGCAGGCTTGATAAAGCCGCCTTGTTGACACTTTCATCACGCATCAGTTATGAACTGGTGCAAAAAGCGGCACGGGCTCAGATTCCGGTGGTACTGGCATTTTCACGCCCCACTTCACTGGCCGTGGAGCTGGCGTCGAAATTGAATATGACCCTGGCCTCTCTATCCCATCCCACAGGCCTATATATTTATTGCGGAGAGTACCGGCTGGTCTTTTAAGCCGGGGTGACGTTGTTTATGAAGTTCATATGACCGGGGAATGAAACAGCATGGATATGAAACAGGAGCTTGTCGAGATTATTTGCAGAAAATCGTTCAAATACACAAAAGAACCGAGTTTTAAGCTTGTTTCAGGCAGAATGAGTCAATTTTATGTGAACTGCAAGCCAACCACATTGAGCCCGAGAGGCATGTTTCTGGTGGGGCATCTGGTATTTGAAAATATCAAGGATTTGAAGCCTGACGGGATCGGCGGGCTGACATTCGGAGCAGATCCCATGGCCATGGCCGTTGCATTTGTTTCAGAACTTAAACACAGCCCCATCAATGCGTTTTCCATACGCAAAACTAAAAAAGACCACGGCATCATCCGGTGGGTTGAAGGCGATGTGGCACCCGGCCAGCGGGTGGTGATTATCGACGATGTTGCGACCACCGGCGGATCCACCATCAAAGCCATCGAGCGGGCGGGGTCGGAAGGGCTGGATGTGGTCAAAGCGGTTATCCTGGTCGACCGTCAGGAAGGAGGACTGGAAAATATCCGTAAACATGTCAAAGATGTTTCGGCAGTCATTACCCGGGATGAACTGATGGAACAGTTCAGAAAAACGCATTGAAGATAAAACATTTCTGAAATTCTACTACTTGGCTAAATTGTTAAATCGTTGAATCGTTAAATGGTATTGACAATTTGACCAACATTCCAAATGGAAATGTTACGGCATAGTATAGGTGGCGCAGGCATTTTCCGACTCCCAGGCGGTGACTCGCGACACCCTAATATTGGCGCCTTCGATCATGGATTGGAGGGTTGTGGCAATATAGTGAGCGATGTTCTCCGAAGACGGCGGGTAGTTATCGTTGAAGTCATCGAGCTCGTTTAAAAATTTGTGGTCCAGCTTTGCTCTAATGACCGAGATCCGCTGCTTTAATTCTCCGAAGTCAATCAATACACCGGCCTTATTGAGATCTTTTCCGGCGACGCAGATTTCGATTTTCCAGTTGTGCCCGTGAAGGTTTTCACATTTTTCGGAAACCATTTTGAGCTGATGAGCGGCCGCAAAATGGGTCACTACTTTTAATTCATACATTATCCGCCATTCTCCTTTAGTTCGAGGCTTTATCCAGGCCGCTTTTCAGGATATTTTTTAATTTGTTCGGGAACTTGTTTGATTCAATCCGAGCAAACTCTTTAAGGAGTGTTTCCTGTTTTTTGTTCAGATGGGTGGGTGTTTTCATCAGAACCTGAATGATTTCGTCTCCTCTTTTGCCATTCCTTAAAGAAGGAATTCCTTCTCCGCGAAAACGAAAAAGTTCACCGGGTTGGGTGCCTTTTGGAATTTTGAGCTCTTTTTTCCCGTTCAGGGTCGGCACCGCTAGGGTATCTCCCAGCGCAGCCTGCACGAAAGAGATGTCTATCTGGCAGACGATGTTCGTATTGTCACGTTCAAAGAACTCGTGAGGTTCAACATGAATGAATACATAGAGATCACCCGGCGGACCGCCATAATTGCCGGCCTCGCCTTCTCTGGAAAGCCTAAGCCTGGATCCGTTATCAACGCCGGCAGGAATTTTAACCGTCACCGTTTTATTGACCTTGATCTGACCGATGCCCCGACAGCTCTTGCACGGATTCGGTATGATTTGACCGGTGCCGTTACACTGATAACAAGTCGTTCTTACAGTAAAAAATCCCTGGCTTCTGGAAATTTGGCCGGTACCGCTGCACTGCCTGCAGGTATCGGGATGGGTCCCCGGTTCACATTTTGTCCCTTGACAGGAAGGACAAATCTCCAATTTTTCCAGATCTATTTTCGTTTCCGTTCCAAAAGCGGCTTCCATAAAACTGAGCGTCAGATCGTAGCGAAGGTCGGCCCCTTTTTGGGTTCTGCTTCTTGAGCGCCGCCCGGTGCTGAATCCAAAAAATTCTTCAAAGATTCCGCCAAAACTCGAAAAAATATCCTCAAAACCGCTGAATCCTGAAAAACCGGACCCTTCAAGCCCTTGGTGGCCGAACTGATCATAGATATTTCTCTTTTGGGGATCCCGAAGAACTTCATAAGCCTCAGACGCTTCTTTGAAGTTTTCTTCAGCTTCTTTATTGTCAGGATTTCGGTCCGGGTGGTATTTCAGGGCCAGCTTTCGGTAGCTGGCTTTCAGTTCACTTTCATTGGCGTTACGCTCAACGCCTAAAATCTCGTAGTAGTCTCTTTTGGATGTCATTTATTTACCTGGTGATCGACCGGGTCCATTTTAATTCGTGGTATAAAATATGCATAAGATTGCAAATAACTTAATACAGAAACCCGGATTGTCAATGAAAAATAAAGATTAAAAATGAATAAATAGAAGGATATGCGCATCGGTGTAAATGCTGCACGACCTATCCCAGAAATGATCGCCTGAGGATGGTATCCTTTCGCCATCGTTCGTCGTCTCGATAGGGAAATTCAATGTTATAGTGAAGTCCGCGGCTTTCTTTTCGATGTCCTGCGCATTTGATAATCAATTCCGCTACCATTGCGATATTCCTCAGCTCGATAAGATCTGCAGAGACTTTGAAGTCCCAATAATAGTCCCGTATCTCTTGTTGGATGATTTCAATGCGGCGTTTTGCCCTTTCAAGCCGCTTGTTCGATCGAACGATTCCAACATAGTTCCACATGAATCGCCGGATCTCATCCCAATTTTGAGAAACCATAATGACTTCATCACTGTCTGTTGTTCCGGCTTCATCCCACGGCGGGGGAACCGGAGTAAGGCTGAAATCCAGCGTTTCAATATCCTTGACGGCCTGTTGGGCCGCCACATGGGAGTAAACCAGCGCTTCAATCAAAGAATTACTTGCCAGTCTGTTGGCCCCGTGCAATCCGGTACAGGCGGTTTCACCAATGGCGTAAAGACGGTGCAAATCCGTTTTGCCGTGCATATCGGTGGCAATTCCCCCGCACATATAATGTGCCGCCGGAACGACCGGGAGCGGTTCCTTTGTCATATCAAAACCAAAATTGAGGCACTTTTCATATAAATTGGGGAAACGTTCCTTGATAAAATCGGAATTTTTATGAGAAATGTCAAGAAACACGGAATCTGTTCCACTTTTTTTAAGTTCCGTATCGATGGCGCGGGCGACAACATCTCGGCATGCGAGATCCTTTTGGGCATCATATTTTTCCATAAACGGATTTCCCCAAGCGTCAAGCAGTATGGCGCCTTCTCCTCTTAATGCCTCTGAAATCAAAAAATTTTTGGCTTCGGGGTGGTACAGACATGTTGGATGAAACTGAACAAATTCAAGGTTGGCCACTGTCGCCCCGGCACGGTACGCCATGGCAATCCCGTCACCCGTAGCGACATCCGGATTGCTGGTATAAAGATAAACCTTTCCGGCACCGCCGGTGGCCAGCAGGGTGATCTTGGCGCAGAACGTTTTGACCCGGTTGGTTTTTCGATCCAGAACATATGCGCCGCAGCAGTAATCTTCATGGGTTGTGGTGATCAGGCCTCTTTTCATGCGGGTTGAAATGGTAATGAGATCAATGGCGATGTGGTTTTCAAACAGTTGAATTTGCGGGTTATTTTTTACATGCTCGACTAGGACGCTTTCGACTTCCTTTCCGGTCATGTCATGGGCATGGACAATCCGCTTTTGGGAATGGCCGCCCTCGCGTCCCAAATCTAAATCCGGTTCAATTCCGGATGATTGGGAGGATGACGATCCGCTGCTTTTGAGGTTGAAATGTACCCCCAGATCAATCAATTCACGGATCCTGTCGGGACCGCTCTTAACGACCATTTCAACAACATCCCGGTTGCAAAGACCGTCTCCGGAAGCCAGCGTATCTTGGATATGAAGATCAAATGAATCCAGTTTGCCAAATACCGAAGCAATGCCGCCTTGGGCTTGAAAGGTGTTGCTGTCCGTGATCCCTTTTTTGGTGACCAACGACACATCGCCGAACTTTGCCGCTTTTAGGGCAAATGTAAGACCGGCGATACCGCTGCCGATAATTAAAAAATCTGTTTTAATCGCTGTCATACCGTCACTTTCAATTGTTTTTGGGACACTAATCGAGTCAAAACTCTATTAAACGTTATTCGTTATCTGTTAATGGTTATTGGTTTTTTTAAATTCAAAATAAGAAGATATACCTCACCAATGATTTAAATATAAAAAATATAGCGTTGCTTTTCGAATAACGAATAACCATTAACTTCAATTGCGCATGTTTTGCTCAATTGAGGTAAAGCCTCTGGACAAGGAGAGGGTAATAAAGAATGACTTTTAAAATAAAAAGAGATGTGTTATCAATAAAAAACATTGGAAACCCGATAAAAAAGCCATACAACAAAATATTTCGTCCCGTTGCATCACAGGCTGCCCCGCCGTATTCGAACGAGGGACACGATATACCGAAAACAAGAAGCGATGGGTACATTTTATGATTGCTTACGATTTGCAATGCGTCAACGGCCATTCATTCGAAGGGTGGTTTGAAGACCGAAAAGCTTATGAAACGCAGAAAAAAAAGGCGCTTATTGCTTGCCCGGTTTGTAACAGTACTTCAATTGCCAGGGTTCCTTCGACCTTTGCCATAAAATCATCTCATCCTTTTAAAGAAGTTTCCGATCAGCAGGCGGATCTTGGGGAGATTAGTCACAAGATCGTCGAATTTGTTGAAAAAAATTTTGATGATGTCGGCGTTGATTTTGCCAAGGAAGCATTGAAAATACATTATGGCGTTACTGAAGCCAGAAACATCAGAGGCGTCAGTACCAAAGAAGAAGAAAAGACATTAAAAGAAGAAGGCGTCCAATTTTTTAAAATCCCCATGCCGGAAGTACCCGATACCGATGCCTGACTCGGAATGTCATAAAACATTTGAATCAACCTGAGCTCCCCATGCGCCAAGGTTCTGTAGTATGAACGCGATGACCCTCCGGTGCATGTCCTGCGCTTTGCCTTCCACCAACTCCGGATTCCCGAATTTAATATAAAGTGTTTTGGTGGGATCGACAGGACCCATATCTTTTATGATTTTTCCATTTCCCTGGAAATCTGTTTTTAAAGCCACCGGAACTACGGGCACACCGGCGCGTTGTGCCAGCTTAACACCCAATGAATTAAATGCCGTTGCATTGAATATGGCACTTCGGGTAGCCTGAGGAAATATAATAATGGAACAACCGCGAGAAATGAGCGTCACGCCCTGGTTTATCACTGTCTTTAGATCCTGTCTGGGGTTTTCCCGCGTGACGGCAATGGGATGAATGGCTTTTATAATGATCCCGAGAACCGGATATCTGAGCAATCCTTCCTTAACCACGAACGTGACTTTACCGAATGCAAGAAGTATGCATGGAAGAATCAGTGTGTCAAGAAGACTCATGTGGTTGGCGACATAAACCACCGGTCCCTGGTATCTGTTCAGCGCTTTTAATCCGGATATGTAAAATTCTCCGCCTGCCGATTCTACAATTTTAAGGATGTCGAGCGATCCCTTCGCCCATGTTTTGCCTTCATAAGGGTTTTTCCGGGCAATAAGACTTTCAACCAGGATGATATGAAAAAGCCTGAGATAATAAATCAGCGTCGCCCATCCGTGAAATCTTTTCACCAGAAAACGGCGTTTTCGGGGGCTTTGATAAGAGAATTCGGATTTGAGAAGGTGCCAGAAAAGGTCTATGGTCATTAGATTTTCAGAAACTGTTAAGATTTATGGGCAGCCAAAGGACTGCTTTCTTCAAAACGGGAATAGATGTGATTTAACCGGCTTCTTTGCTTTTCCACACAATCGGATATGGATTTCAAATTTTCCCCGGGATAAGCGGGTTTTCGGGCAACTTCAAGACAAAAGTCAAGCCCCTTCTCAAGATTGTTTTTGCACTGAATCATGGCATCGATCTCTTTTATGGTGTGAGAATCCCCCAACAACTGATTTTCAAAATAGTCCACGTACATTTCGATTTCTTTGGCGAACATATGGGGTCTCTCCGGCGGGACCAGGGACGGACCTCTTCCATAAATATGATCTGTCATCTCTTTAAGGGTGTAGAATCTGTTGAACCACGCAATATTGGGGCCGGGACATATGGACTGGGGCGAATTTTTTTCATCGGCAATCCCCAGGGCAATGAGCGCCCCGTTTCCCAGATGATCGCAGATACAGCTTTTGGTCACGACTTTCTCAAATAGTCTCTTTTTTTCATCCAATGGAATCTTCAAACTTTCAATTTCTTTTAGCTTTTGTGATTGATACTGCCGTGATGCCAAACAGATAGGTTTATCGGTAAATTCGGTGTTGGAAACCAATAACTGTTTTAAGCACGGAGAACCGGGCCGGCCTTCCTTGGCTTTTTTTCGGGTCCATACTTCCGATCCTGTTCCACGTACGTTGTTAAAAGGGACGTTCAACGGCGATACATCGCTCAGATAAAAGTCCTGGGCACCAGCTTTTCGCAAGAGTTCACGTGTGGAATCATCCACGCAGGTGACTTCGGGGACCAGCAAAAACGGAGACGCCCATCCGGTTGAATCCATGCCGAAATCTTTCATGAGTCTTAAGACTTCGCCATGGTTGCCGATGCCGCCTTGCACGGTGATCAGCGGCTGAATGTTCATTGCAAATTCGGGGTACTTCCAACCCATTTTCTGATAGTATTTCAGAATGAGCGGCATAAATTGCGCAGCCAGGCTTTTACGGTTTTCCTTAAATTCACTCAAAAGGGTCGGCAGTAAAATGCCGTCGGAAGGGAAGGCGTGACCGCCGCAATTTAGGCCGGATTCGATCCGGAATTCATAAACTTCAAGCCCTTTTTGGGCTAAAAACTTGCCTTGAATTAAAGCGGATCGAAAATCGCTGACTTTGAGAACAATTCGCTTTTTAATCTCGCCCAGTTTGTCTCGGTAAAAGTCACGGAACATGGCCATATAACTGTACAAGTGCCGATTAAACCCTGCCGAGAATACGATTGCAGATTGCAGGCAACTGTTGGCATATCCTCTGAGAGCTGCTTTGGCATCGGTGAATTCCACACCAAGGGGCTCGCCGTTTTTAGAATAATGAACCCGATCTAAATTGACCATGATATTGACATCAATGGATCCGGGTTTCATACGGTTTGTCAGGTCTTTTTCAAGGGCCTTCCTTTTGCTTCCGGATGACATTTTAAGCAGGTCGTTATATTTTTGCTTCAGTAACGAATTTTCCGGCAGTAGTTCAAAATATTTCCGTTTGTTGTTGTTTTCAAAGAAGGGTTGCGCTTTGATATCGGCCATTTTTTTTTGAACAATTTTTTGAACCGTATCGAGATAGGCCGAAATTCGTTTGGCGCGTCCGTCTGTTTCGTTATTGGGTATTTTGCGGTATGCAAGACCAAATTTTTCAGCATAGTATTTTCGGATATTTTCAAGAAGGAGGTCATCGACAAGGGATATCACCGACGAGATGCCGAAGGGCGCGACCCGGATGGGGGTGTCTACGGAATGTCCCGTCCCCATGACCGGAATGTGAAAACTGTGAATTGAATTTATCATTTGGATAACAGTATCATTTGGTTATAAAAAAAACAAGTTCTAGGATTATCATCTAACTTCTTACCAGCGCATCAGCATCGCACCGTAAGTCAAGCCCGCGCCAAAAGCGTCCAAAAGGATCGTCTGTCCGCGTTTAATTCTTCCGTCTCTATTGGCTTCGTCCAGCACCGTGGGAATTGTTGCAGATGACGTATTGCCGTATCGATCGACATTCATAAGAACTTTTTCCATGGGCAGTTTGAGACGGTTGGCAACGGCTTCTATGATTCGACGATTGGCCTGGTGCGGAACAAACCAATCGAGATCATCGGTGGTCAACTGATTCTTTTTCAAAATACTCAGGGCAAAATCGCCCAATGTTTTTACGGCCATTTTGAAAAGTTCCGTTCCTTTCATCTTTATTTTATGAAGTTTCCGGACATATCTTTCCGGTGTCAATTCCATATTGGAACCGCCGGCAGGGATATGAAGAAGATCCCACAAATGTCCGTCCGAGCGAAGATGGCTGTCTAAAATTCGGCTTTCGGAATTCGAAGGTACCCGCTCGACAACCGCCGCCCCAGCACCGTCTCCGAATAAAATACAGGAATTTCGGTCCTCCCAGTCTATAATGGGATTCAGAACCTCAGCGCCCACAACCAGGGCTGTTTTCACTTGTCCGGTCCGGATGAACTTTTCAGCCGTTGACAGCCCATAGATAAATCCCGAACACGCAGCATTAATATCCATGCCCCAGGCGTTATCGGCGTTTATCTTATGCTGGAGCCAGCAGGCGGAGGATGGCAGCGGGGTGTCCGGCGAGCAGGTGGCATAAATAATCTGATTGATATCATCCGCCGACTTGCCCGCCATATCCAATGCATTTTTCGCCGCTGACAAACCCAGCGATGAATTGTATTCCGCGGGGTTGTCAACATCTGAAATGCGCCGTTCGGAGATTCCTGTTCTTTCCCGGATCCATTGATCGCTGGTGACAATGCCCAATTCGGCCAGTTTTTGAACGATGTCGTCGTTGGTGACGTGTTTCCTGGGGAACGCCGATCCCGTTCCGGTAATTCTTGCAGCAAAATTCATATCAATTAAGATGCGATTTTAGAATTAGTGTTGCATTGGTGCCGCCGAAACCGAAGGAATTGGTCATCGCCGTCTTTACATCCATTTTTCTCGCTGTATTCGGCACATAATCGAGATCGCATTCATCACCCGGATGATCAAGATTGATCGTCGGCGGAACGATTCCCTTTGTAATGGCCAGTGCCGTGAAAACTGTTTCGATGCCGCCTGCGCCGCCCAATAGGTGGCCTGTCATGGATTTGGTGGAGCTTACGGCGATGGAAAACGCTTTTTCTTTGAAAACGGACTTGATGGCCTTGGTTTCATAGAGATCATTAAGCTGCGTCGATGTGCCGTGGGCATTAATGTAATCGATTTCGTCGCCGGTCATTTGTGCATCCGCGAGGGCCGCAGCCATGCATCGGCCGGCGCCTTCTCCATCCGGCGCCGGTGCAGCCATATGAAATCCATCTCCGCTCATGCCGTACCCGCATATTTCCGCATAAATGCGAGCGCCTCTTTCCAGCGCGGATTCAAGTGTTTCCAGAACTATAATCCCGCTTCCTTCGCCCACGACAAAACCGTCTCGATCACGATCAAACGGTCGGGACGCCCTTTCAGGATCATCGTTCCGGGTCGACAGCGCTTTCATGGCATTGAAACCGGCAATGCATGTCGGCGTGATGACGGATTCCACACCGCCGGTGATCATGGCATCCGCCGCTCCTCTTTTGATGATTTTATATGCATCGCCGATGGCGTGAGTTCCTGAAGCGCAAGCGGTGGCAATGGAAGAATTGGGCCCTTTGGCGCCCAGATAAATTGAAATCATGCCGGGAGCCATATTCCCGATGATCATTGGGATAAAAAACGGCGTTACCCGCTGGGGTCCTTTTTTTTGCAAAACGACCGTGGTTTGTTCCAGTAAATGGAGCCCGCCAAGACCGCATCCCGTCAGAACACCGACCCTGGATTCATTGGTCTTGTCTATGGTCAAACCGGAATCTTCAAGAGCCATACGGGATGCTGCAACGGCATAGACGATAAATTCCTGGGTGCGTTTGGCCTCTTTTTTAGGGAGAAAATCTTCAGGGTGAAAATTCTTCACTTCTCCGGCAATCTTGGTATCGAAGCCGGATGTATTGAACCGAGTAATTTCAGATATCCCTGATTGTCCTTTGCACAGTGCCGTCCACGTCTCATCTACTCCGATACCCAAAGGTGTTACAAGCCCCAAACCCGTAATGACAACCCGTCTACTCAATGGGCCTCCTTAACAACCGGCGAATAGCGGCCGGTTTTATAAAGCGCTTAATCAGTTTCGGATGACGGCATTAATGGGCGGCAACAAAATCGAAAACATCTTTAACCGTTACCAGTTTTTCTGCTTCTTCGTCCGGAATATCGATATCGAATTCTTCTTCCATGGACATGATCAACTCGACAAGGTCCAGGGAATCCGCACCCAGATCATCCACAAAAGACGCCTCCGGTACGATTTCGTCAATATCAACACTCAATTTTTCTGCAATGATCTTTTTTACTTTATCCTCGATGGACATTCAGATACCTCCTTTTAAATGTACATGCCACCACTGACATGTATGATCTGACCGGTGATGTAAGATGCGCCTTCGGAAGCCAAAAATGCAGCGACGGATGCTACATCTTCAGGATATCCCGCCCGTTTGAGCGGAATTTGGTCCAGCATGGCGTTTCTGGCTTTGACCGACATTGCCGCTGTCATATCCGTTTCTATAAACCCCGGGGCAATCGCATTAACGGTAATACCTCGGGAAGCAAGCTCTTTGGCGGCTGTTTTTGTGAGTCCGATCACACCGGCCTTTGACGCCGAATAATTGGCCTGACCCACATTGCCGGTAACTCCCACCACCGACGAAATATTGATAATACGGCCGTAACGTTGCTGCATCATGAGTTTGGCAACAATTTTGGTGCAAATAAATGCACCTTTTAAGTTTACGTTTAAAACCGCATCCCAGTCCTGTTCTTTCATACGGACCAACAGTCCGTCCTTGGTAATGCCGGCATTGTTGACCAGAACATCGATTCGTCCGGTTTTGTCGATGATTTCATTGAAAAAATTTGAGACCTCATTTTCATTGACAATGTTTACACTTTTGCTTGCTGCAAAACCTTGCGCAGCGACAACCAGTTTTTCGGTTTCGGCAGCCGCGGCAGCTTCAGCATCCGGATCACTCGGAGAAAAATAATTAAAATAGATACCGGTGTTCGGCGCTGCAAAGGATAAACAAATGGCCCTGCCGATACCCCTGGATCCCCCCGTAACGACGACAACACGTTCTTTTTGTTCTGTCATGATTACCTCGCAAACAGTATGTCAGCAACCCGATCCATGTCATTAATGATGTTTAGACTGCTGCAAACCAGTTGGTGATAGGAATGGGCGGTCATAAAATCCTGGATAGCGTTTTGATCCAAAACCCCGGATCCCAAAAGGATTGTAACGGCATTTCGGGAAACCAACTGCGCGGTCTCATCGGCAAAAATTCTTGACATCGCGCAAAATTTTTCCGCCTGGGCATCCCCGGATTTAGAAAGGGCAACCGCTTTGCGCGCCAAAGCGGCGCCGACTTCAACAACCGTCATCATATCTGCCAGCAAAAACATGATATGCTGTTGACGGGTCAATCGGTTTTCATGGACCCTCATAATAGTATCATTTAAAATGGCTGCTGACAGTCCGTAAAGCCGGCATCCGGCATTATCTCCCTCACTGTCCAGCGTTTTCATTTCACGGTAAATGGATTGGTAAAATTCGCCCTTTGATTTTCTCGTTTCTTTCCATCGAAACGTGCTGATAATGCTTTGTTGAATTTCACTGGTGCCTTCATAGATCGTGGTGATCTTAACATCGCGTTTGATTTTTTCCACTTCAAACTCGCAGATATACCCATAGCCGCCTAATGCCTGGATGGCGTCGTCAGCGGCATTGTTGGCAGACTCCGTAGCAAACAATTTGGCAATGGAACCTTCTACATGAAGTTCGGACTCGCCGGAATCGAGTCTGAGCGCAATTTCGTCGACATATGCCTTTGCCGCTGCGAATCTCACGGCGTGCGGTACGATCAGCTTGTGGGTGTACCCCTGTTTTTCCGACAGCGGGGATCCGAATTGTATCCGTTCCTTGGCATAGCCGATGGCGATTTCCAATGCCGCTTCACCGGCGCCCAATGCCATGGCGGCGACCATCAGGCGGGTATACCCAAAAACCTTGTTGGCCTGTTTCATGCCTTGACCGGGCACTTTGCCCACAAGATTTTCAGCCGGCACAAAAACGTCCGTAAAAGACAGCGGGGATGTGTTGGAAGCCCGGATGCCGTGTTTCTCTTCACCCTTTCCCTGGACAAATCCCGGCGTTCCCTTCTCCACCACAAAAAAGGCGGGGCCTTCGGGAGTGTTCGCCAAGAGGGTGATGAAATCCGCATACCCGCCGGTGGAAATAAATTGTTTGGTCCCGTTGATGGTATAACCGGTGATGTCACCGGCATCATTTTTCATGGGTTCGGCTCTGGTTTTTAAAGACGCGAGGTTGCTCCCGGCTGCAGGCTCTGTGACGGCATACGCCACAAGGCAATTGCCTTCGGCAATGGCACCGAGCCATTTGGCTTTCTGATCTTCGGTAGCCCCAACAATAATCGGATCAGCACCGAGCTGAATGGCAAAAAAAGCGGTGCCGATTCCCAGGCATATTTTGCACACCTCGAGAATGGCTTCGCAGCAGTCCCGGGAACCGCCGCCCATCCCCCCATAAGCTTCGGGGATAAAGAGGAGCTGCAGGCCGATATCGGGACTTAACATTTCGCGAATCGTATCTTCCGGGAAAACCTCGTTTTTATCATATTCAAGGATTTTTTCGCGGGTAAGGAGACGGCTTTTCATCTGCCTGATCGTATCGATGACCATCTCTCTGAGTTCGGGATCCAGTCCTATGAGTGCGGGTTTTTTATCATTCGCAGATTCTGTCATATATATAATCCTTGTTGATCGCGTGATTTCAGATACAAAACGACGGCTTAAAATGCTGCATCCAAGCCATATATGGTGTGGAAAATATTATAAAATCGACACGGGGACCACGGATTGAGGCTAAAACCACCGTTGTTTGAAGCCCCTGTCGTGTTGAGATTTGACTTAAATTTCTTATGTCTTAAAACCAAAATTAGTAATAAATTTCCACAACTATCTGAAATTAATTTAAATGTATTTAATCCCAATGACTAAGCCCACGGCTGCGCTTCTAGTAATTTAAACAAAAGTGATTGTCAAGGATTTTTCAAAAGGTTTTTATTCCGATTGTGATCCATCAGTTTTATCTTGACTCAAAACATGCTTTTTTGTATTCAAGGCTTTTATTCATTGAGGGATCGTCTAACGGCAGGACGACGGGTTCTGGCCCCGTTAATCCAGGTTCGAATCCTGGTCCCTCAGCCATGAAAAATCAAAGGGTTATGAAATTGATCATAACCCTTTTCTTTTGTACAGGTGTAATTATCCCACTTCTGTCCCACCTAAATTAAAATTTATGACCTCGGTATGTGATCAAATTTACATTTAATCGATGAATGGATTTCAGATTTGTTAAATAATAGGGTAGGGGGCTTATTGAAATTAGATACCCATGGCCCTAAATTGTCTAAGTATCAACAAAAAAGGCAGAGCCCATTGGAGACCCTGCCTTTCTTATTCCATTAACCCTATCTAATCCTCATCTGATGTTGGGGTCTTTACCGGATGAATTGTTATCCAAATCCTTGGCCTCTCCGGTACCACCGTTGGTATCGGGGGCAGACCCCTCTCCTTCAGAATTTGATCGAACTTTTCTGCTATAAGCTGCCCCTTGCTCTTTTGCTCTGTCATAGCTCCTCCTTATCGATAGATTCATCTAACGTATCCTGATTTTTTGTATCTGACTTCGGGGTCCTTGGGTGAATTGTTATCCAGGCCCGTTTCGGGCTTTGGTTTACCATTGGTATCGGAGGCAAGCCCTTCTTTATTAACATCTCGTCCAACTGCTCCCCGATAGTCTTCTCCCTTTTTGGTTGCTCTGTCATAGATTTTCTCCTCTCCATTTCCCTGTTTATTTTTAATTTTTAACCAACCCAAGGTTCCAGATGATAAGCTTCAACAATGACGTGTGCCGGTACACTCCAGCCAAAGTCCTGGTTCACGAAAAAGATCCGTATGATTTCACCAGATCTATTTTCTTGGCAAAACCTAATAGCCTCCACTGCAATCGGAATCATCTTACTGGGTACTGGTGGATAATGATTATGTCGTAGGTGCCACCTAATCCCTTGTTCCAAATCCAGCAAATTTGCCATTTCAATTGCCTGTGTGTATCCCATGAAAAATTTCTCCTTTCTGCCAAAAACAAAAAACCCCGTGCTAAAAAAATCAGCACAGGGTCCCTGCTGGCATTTTAGCAACATTGTTTTAGGTGGGATGCAATAGCCTCAAATCTGCCCACCTGATTCATACGTTTCTGAATTTTTATTTAGGCCCCGGAGGTGACCGTTGATTAAACCTAAAAAAGCCTCCAAAAGGAGGCCCCGATATTCCGTTTGCCATTCTCGACCTCATGGATTCTGGCTTTGGCACCTTTAGGAGCAGGTTGCCGGGTGATCATCGGGCCAGATCCCTCACACCACTCTGCATGATTCTTTTTAAAATTTTTATAGCCCAATTAAGGGTAAGATGTCAAGGATTACCTGGAAAAATCATATCCTTATAATATGCCTTGTGCCTGTGGCAATAAGTGAATGATTCCTATGAGAAATGATTTGATAAATCCTATAATGGTTTTTGCTTGTTCAGGTGACATTGATAAATACATACCAAGATCTACAACAATGCCAATGCACATGAAATACCAATCTTTCTTTCCTTGCCCTTTTGCAGCAGAGACAAGATAGTCCAATTGTTCGTTTACCTTCTTTTTTTCCTCTATGGTAAATTTAAATTCAGATCCCAGATAGGCTCGGATTTTGTCCACACCCACCGAGATCTTTTTTAATTCCGGCTCAGTAAATGGTTCAAGTGATATATCAGAGGCATCAGAAGCAAGTTTGGATTTTAATAATTCTCCCCACAAGTCAGGCTGTTTGATTTCTCTCTTTAAGTAAATCAACCACATTTTAAAATACCTTATTAAAAGATCCCAACTTAATTCCCGTTTTTTTTCATTAAGAGTCTTATAACCCGGAGAGAATACAGCAAAATATTTATTCCGTTTGTAATCGATGGAAAAATAAAAGTCCGTACCATTATATTTAAGCACCGGCAACTTTTCACCATAAGCATATGTTGTGGAAGCCCTCGAAGTTGACACACTCTCCCATTTGAAATTTCTTGGATCTAAATTATTTTTCTCAATCAACTGAAATAATTCATTCTTTTGTCCAGGCAGCAACATGTTTGATCTCCTGAAGACTGAATTTCCACCCCTTTTTCCCAATCTAACCCGACAGATTTTATTTATGCCGGACTCATAATATTCTCCAATTACCCATTGATCCTATCCCTCAATTGCCCAGAGCACCTAAACGTAACCACCTTCCTCTGTGCCAGCATCATAGCTTCACCGGTTGCCGGATTCCTGCCTTTACGTTCATTCTTTTCCCTAACATTAAACTTGCCAAACCCGGAAATCATAACATCCTCACCGGATGCCAGTGTGTTTTTGATAATTTCAAGCAAGCTTTCAACGATTTCTGATGATTTGTTCTTGGGAAAACCGGTCTGATTCTGGATGGATTCGATGATCTGAATTTTTGTGAGTGTCATAATAGGAGGCTCCTCATGTAATAATTGGTTGGATTTATAGGGTATCTATCTCAATTAAAACTGTGAATGTCAACAAAAAGGCTTCCCTCCCACAATGTATCAATTTCGGTAATTTCCTTGACAAGTTAGGTAGAAAATGTAAACAAAACATTATATTAAATTCGGTTGCTTCAACCCCAAACAAAGGGAGAGCCATGTGATGAATTGAACCCCATTTCTCAGACCGAGAGGTGGGGTTTTGCTGTTTTATTTAGGAGGGCATATGAAGAAAGGAAAAAGCACTCTCGTTAAGGTGTTTATTGTAATCCTCTTTTTAAACCTTGCATCCCTAACATTTGGTAAAAACATAGCTCCAGAAATGGCAATGGTAGAGGTAAAGACAGGGTATGTTACTGCTACTAAGTATCTTGAAATGTCAAAGCAAAACAAATTAATTTATGTGATGGGTTTTTTTTGATGGACTTTCTGCCTCACCCATTATTGTTGAACAAAAGGCATCTTATCAAAAATGGTTTAGTAAAATGTTTGATAAGAAGATTACAAACATTCAACTTGAAGCCGTTATTACTAAGTATTTAAAAAACCATCCCGAAAAGTGGCACGAACCATTCAATGGCTTATTGTATACGGCTCTTTTTGAATCCTTTAGTAAATTCCAGCATCAGTAACCAATATTAGCTAGTCGATCCTGAAAAACCCCTAAATCAGGGAGCAACATAACCGAAATTTTGGCCAGATGGCCGCAATGATCTTTGAAAAAATGAGACCAAAAATATGGGCTGCCCACCTGAGCAGCTTGCTGAAATTCATTCCGGCGGCACTCAGGATGGCATTTACCATATCTCCTTCAGTTCCTTTGAGGCGG
>Ga0210077_1000391_pt1 | contig 17165 bp, 15 predicted proteins | sample RushMan_CattailN_5_FD_185556 | JGI IMG/M metagenome (GOLD analysis project Ga0210077, IMG submission 185556) | Wetland microbial communities from San Francisco Bay, California, USA, that impact long-term carbon sequestration -... | ecosystem: Environmental > Aquatic > Marine > Wetlands ... | reverse complement strand
ACCTCCAACGATGATCAATCCATCCAGCTTATTTTGCAGGGCGGTTTCTTTGACTTTTGCGAACTGTTCGGACGTCTTCACTTTGGTCCTGTCCGTCCCAAGAAAATCGAAGCCGCCGGTATTAATGATCTCTCCAATCTGTTCATTGCTAATTTCAAACAGATCACCTTTTATCAGGCCCTTAGGCCCTTTCTTTATCCCCAGCAAAGTATTGCCGGAACCCAAAACCGCCATCAAACCGGCCAGCACATTGTGTCCTCCCGCTGCCGGTCCACCGGAAAACAGCACTGCGACTCTCTTTCCGTTTACACGTTGAGAACTATCGGTTGGAGTGGCCTGCAAAACGATATCCCTACTTTTTTCGATGGATCGCGTAAATTCTTTGGATGTCCGACCATGGTCTTCGCACTGAAATATCATATCGGTTTCTTTGAAGGTTGCCGGCATAATGCTTCCGTCCCCTCCGATAAAAACCGAACAGACGGGGATAGGTAATTTTCTGATCTCGTCTTCGAAGATGGAGTGCTTCCCCGCCGTATTATAAAATTGAATTGATGAGTTGGAAGAAACGTTGGATCGATCAGATGCCATCTTGAAGCTCCTTATTAGTCTGAAATATTGCCAAGTTGGCGGTTACTTAACTGTGTGTCATCCTCAAACCTGAACGTCCCGTCCGCTAGGAAGACCCAGCAAAGGCTTATAAATCTCACAACAAACTTTGGAAGCAAGGATAAGCTCCGACTCACCGGGAGTTCGCCTCCAGCTATCGATTTTTGAAGCATATATTGTGACAATACATTAGTTATGTTTCAAGAAAATATGAAGAATTTTCAATATTACCCCGAAAAGCAGCGGGGCTCCTGCCTGTCAGGAATTTTTCGAGAGTGCATCACTGGCGATAAGATAGAAATGGTCCGGTTCGAGACTGAACCGGACCATTTGTGACTTGCGTTGGAACGTTCTTATTTGATTTTTACAGGGGGAGTGCCCGCTCCAATCAGAGGCAATGCCTCATCCACCTTAAAAAAGACTAAGAACAAAGGCCCTCGCTGTGACTCGCTGTCCGACGGATATTCTTTGCGGCGTAATGAGTAGAGCAGTTCTGTATCCTGTTCTTCCCGCAGCTTAGTCAAGAAAAGCCGAACACCTTTGTATCCTCCACCTTCCTCTATGAAAAGGTAGGCCGCCCGTGGATTGGAGTGAAGATTATGGTGGGTCAAACGATCTCTCATTATAAACGCTACCGTATTATCTTCCATCACATGGGGAGTCGCATAAATGGCAATATCAACTTTGCCGGCAGCATCAGCGGTTGCCATTACCCCATGTCCTCTTTTATCCGCAAAAAACTCGCCAATATTCATCGAAACTCCTCCTTATTGTTCTCCTCAAAATGAATTCAACTTCCCATTCTTTGCAAATCGAGCATATTGCAACTTAAACTTAATTTTAGCGATTCTATCGGCTGCGTAGCAACTCATGCAGGCGCTCTCTGTCATTCCGAGCGGCAGCGAGGAATCTTTTGGTACACGTATCAATTAAGATTCCTTGTCGTCACGCTAACAGCGCGACTCCTAGGGATGCCAGTGCGCGGATAATCGCTGAATTTAAATTAAATTAATCACTGTTCATGAAAATGGGAGAACCCTGCTGTGATTTATGCTGCTCGCCCCTGGTTCAAAAGAACCATCGGCAACTCCGACTGGCACGCGCGTTTCCGATTGGTGACGAGTTAGTTCTCCTCCGGCAGCTCCCTATCCCTAGAGGGAGAGGTGCGGGATGAGGGTGAAAACATTGAAAATTCAGAGTCTTGTCAAACCTATCCCCCTTGAGGAGGAGAGGCACCCGGAGTTTCCGGATGGAGACGGGCTAGTTTTGTTTGTAGAAAACTTCTCCTTTTTCAGCCATTTCAACAAGGATTGCTGCTGGGTTAAAACGAGCACCTTTTCTGTCGGCCCATTTTTCAAGATCGGCAACGATCTGTTTGATCCCTGTCTTATCCATGTGACGAAAAGGTCCGCCCAGAAAAGGGGGGAATCCAAGACCCAAAACGGCTCCGACGTCGCCGTCCCTTGGACTGTCGATGATTCCATCCTGAAAGCAGTGAGCAGCCTCATTCATCATGATCAAAGAGAGGCGCTCTTCTATTTCCGTCTCATCTACTTTTTTTCGATTTCTTCCCCCGAAGAAACGATATATTTCCTTGTTCACCGGCTTCGACAATCGAATACCGGGCAGATGTCTCAGCTCCTGCCGCCAGGTCGATGAATACTGATAGAAGCCGCGTCCGTTCTTTCGCCCGTGGTAGTCTTCCTTAAGCAGCAACTGCAATCGATTGTCATTAGGGAAACCGCGGTCACTAAAAAATTCTCGAAGATCTTCCGAAACGTGAGCGGCTACTTCGATTCCCACCTCGTCCAAGAGTTTGAGGGGGCCAACCGGAAATCCAAACTTGCGCATCACTTCATCTATCTGATCTATCTCAGCCCTCTCATGCAATAACATCATTGCTTCCTGTATATAGGGAGACAGAATTCGGCTGGTGTAAAAGCCCGGTCCATCTTTTACCACGATCACGGTCTTGCCCTGCTTTTGGCCAACTGAAATTGCGGTTGCTTTGACCCAATCGGGGGTATCCTCTCTCACTACGATTTCCAGCAGAGGCATGCGCGGTACGGGTGAGAAGTAGTGCATCCCGACGACCATCTCCGGGCGACTTGAAGCAGAAGCAATTCTGCTGATGGGAATAGCGGAAGTGTTGGAGGCAAAAATAGATTCGGGATCGGCATGTTCTTCGACTTCCTGCAAAACGCGATGCTTTAGATCCAAGTCCTCGAAAACGGCTTCAATAAAAAAATCCATTTTGGTGAACGACTCATAATCTGTCGAGGGAAAAACTCTGGAGTGAGCCTGATCGCGATCAACCGGGCGCCATTTGTGTTTTTTTACTCGACCGTCAAATTCGTTCCAAATTTCCTTCATTCCTTGGGCTAGATGTGCCCAGGAAACATCTTTTAAGATCACTCTCAGACCGTTTTTGGCACTCACCGAGGCGATCCCGCTACCCATTAGTCCGGCTCCCAAAACTCCTACCTTGCGAACCGGTTTTGCTTGGTCTGCAAGAGGATTCTTTTTGAGTGCGTTAGTGGCGAAAAACAGTTGTCGAAGCGCCTTCGATTGAGGAGAGTGAACCAATTGTTCGAAAGCCTCTGCTTCTGCTTCGAATCCTGCTGATAATCCTTGTGAAACCCCCGTTTCAACGCAATCGAGAAGAAGTTCCGGTGCGGGGTAATTGCCGCGGGTTTTGCTCAAAACTCTATTGCGCGCAATGCTAAAAAAGATCCATCGGACGGGTTTGACAAACTTCAGCATCCAATCCAATGAGGGGAATTTAGGGTAGGCGTTCTCTTTTGGTAATTTTCCCTGCGAACGAGAAACGGACCGTTTCGCAATTTCCAAAAGATTGTGAGGATAAACCTTAAGGTCAACCGCTCCCAAAGACTTTGCATGTGATGCGCTTAAGGTCTTTCCTTCCAGCATGAGAGGCAACGCCTTACCGACACCGAGCAGTCGAGTCAGCCGCTGGCAGCCGCCTCCTGCGGGGATCAAACCCAACTTGACTTCGGGCAGTCCCAACCGGGTTTTCGGATGTTCCGTAGCGATTCTATAGTGGCAGGCCAAAGCGAGTTCCATCCCACCGCCGAGGCAGTGACCATGAATTGCTGCTACAACGGGAAAAGGCATCTGTTCGATTCTACTGAAAATAGCATGGGCTCGATGGATCATGTCACGAGCGGCGCCGGGTTCAGTGACCTTGGCCATTTCTTTCAAATCAGCGCCGGCCAGGAAAGTGTTTTCTTTATCGCTGATAAACACCAACCCCTGAGTCCCTGAATTGTTCTCAATCTCTTGCAGGCAGGCTTCCAATTCCGTCAGCATATCTCTAGAAAGCTTGTTGACCTTATCTTCCCTGTCATTCAAATGAATGACGGCAATTCCTTTGTCATGATATTCCAAGTCCAAGTAATCCATGGCGTCTCCCCTATGAAAGTCGTTCCAGGATAAGAGCGTGCCCCAGACCTCCAGCTGCACAACTGGCTATAATCCCAAAACTTGAATCCTCTCTTTGCATCCGTTTGCAGCAAGTGACGAGCAGTCGAATTCCGGTGGCGCCAAACGGGTGCCCCAAGGAGAGTGAGCCGCCCAGAGTATTTAAACGATCCAGGGGGACTTCTCCGACTTTGTGATTCCAGCCAAGATTTTCGCGACTGAAGCGCTCGTCATCCAGGGCTCTGAGGTTCACCAGGATTTGACCGGCAAATGCTTCATGAAGTTCAAAGACCTCTAAATCTGTCAAGGCAAGACCGGTCTCATCTAGAACCCTCGGCACGGCGTAAGCCGGGCCGAGTAGAAGTTCTTCCAGTGGATCGCACCCCACGTAAGTATAGGAGACCAGCCTGGCTAAAGGAGTATATCCGAGTTCTGCGGCGCGTTTTTTCGACATGAGTAAAACAGCTGCAGCCCCATCACTCAGGAAGGAGGAACTGCCCGCCGTAATTGTTCCGTATTTGGGATAGAAAGCCGGAGCGAGTTTTTGCAGCTTCTCCAACGAAGTATCAGGTCGAATACCATTGTCCTTATCCACGACTTGGAAACGGGGCGGGACCACGGTGGGAAGAATTTCATCCCGTAGGATACCTTTTTGTGTGGCTTCTGCCGCCGTTTGGTGCGACCTTAGAGCATACCGGTCCTGTTCCTCGCGGCTGACTCCCCAACGAGCCGCCATTCTATCGGCGCTCTGGCCCATAGTCAGACCGGTGGAAAATTCCGCTATTTCCGGAATTTCAGGCAAAAAGTGAGTGGGTCGAAGATCGGCTACCCAGCGCAGGTAATCCAGAGGTGTCCTGACTTTTTTGAGCTCGGTTAGTTTTTGTCGAAGCGGCCGCTTGAGCAAGATAGGAATATCGCTCAGGCATTCCGTTCCACCGGCGACAACAACCTCTGCCTGTCCCCTTGCAATCAACTCGGCAGCCTGGGTAATTGCTTGATTTCCTGAGATGCAGGCCATGGTGACAGTATGCCCTGGAATTGAGAGCGGTAAATCCGCCCCGATCATGGCTTCCCGTGCGACATTGGTGGTTTTGGGCTGATTAAGAACACAGCCAAAGATGCCATGTTGAATCGCCCTCCTGTCGATTTGGGTCCGCTCCAACAATCCTTGCAGGGCGAGCCGAGCTAGATCGTACGCCATCAAATGCTTATAAACCGTACCGGATCGAACAAAGGGTGTGCGATAACCCGCAACGACTACCGGCGCTCTGTCATCATCAGCGAATAGTGTCATAAAGGACTCCTGTAGGTTTTTTGGTCGACTGCACACCAACTGCTGGGTGTGGGCGATGATAGTTGCGCCGCGTTGGGCAGCTAGCGTCCAATGAACTCGATGGCACGCCGCTCAGACCAATATTCTCCTGCTCCATTAAAGTCGACAAATCCTACATGTCCGCCTGATACCGGCGTTTCAAGGTACAGGCAAGGATTGTCATCGGCCTCTTCCAAAGGAAAGCAGGAGAAGCTCAAAAAAGGGTCGTTTTGGGCATTGACCAAGAGTGACGGGATTGAAATATTCGTGAGAAATTGTTTGCAGCTTGCTCTGCTGTAGTAATCCTGTGCGTTTTCAAAGCCGTGGAGAGGGGCGGTATAGCGATCGTCAAACTGCTTGAAAGTCTTTATTTTCCAGTATCCGGTGTCATCGATTTGGTTGGGCATCAAACGCATTTTCTCTCGGATTTTTTCATGTAGAGACCTCAGAAAACGGATCATATACATGGAGTTGGAAAATTCGGCCATTTTTACGGCCCCGGATTGAAGGTCGCAAGGCACTGAAAAAGCAACCGCCGCTTGAAGAGATGCAAAATGGTTTGATCTTTCACCAAGATATTTCAAGATTAAATTTCCACCCATGCTAAAGCCTATGAGAACGATTGTTTCATAGCTCCTGTGTCTGTCTACATGCGATACAACTGTATGCAGATCCTCCGTGGCTCCGCTGTGATAAAAACGCACGGTGCGGTTAGGCTCTCCACTGCAACCGCGGAAGTTCCACGCCAGGGCATCCCAACCTCTGCGATTGAGTGCTCGGACCATGCCAACAATATAGGATCTACTTGAGTCGCCTTCCAGCCCATGAGAGAGAATTGCCAGTTTCTTTGCTCCAACGATCGACCAGTCCAAATCAAGGAAATCATCGTCCGGAGTGCTTATCCGCTCCCTTTGGTAGCTGATGCCGTGTACTTTCCTGAAAAGAGTCGGAAAGATGGTCTGTACGTGTCCGTTGGAAAAAAATCGCGGAGGTGAGTAGTCGGATGACAAGATGAGGGGCATTGTTTGCTCGCACTATTCAATGATGATCTTTATCAGCGCGTGATTTGTGCATGAAAAATTGTCTATGGCAAAACAAAATCAGAGCTTAAGCAGGTCTAAAATTTCTGAAGGTTCTTTAACCAGGACGTTGGCGCCGTTTTCGAGAAGCTCGTCGGCTTGCCGGAATCCCCACAGGACCCCAACTGCATACATTCCCGCTGCATTCGCCGTCTGCATATCGGTATTGGTGTCACCGGCATACAGAAGAGCCGCAGCCGGAATCCCGATTGTTCGACTGATTTTCAAAGGTATAGTCGGATCGGGCTTTTTTGGAACAGATGGGCGGGCGCCCACCACAACTTCAAACCTCCATTTCGACAAGAACCTGTTAACCGTGACTTGAGTGAACTCATCTTGTTTATTTGAAAATATCGCCATCTTAATGCCGCGTGCGGACAGTCGATCCAAGAGCTCTGGAATGCCGGGATATGGATGCGTCTTTTCCATCCAGCGTCCGCCGTACTCGTCTCGCATTGCCGCAACATATTCAGGCAGTATCGTTTGATCTCTCTTGTCCTCCGGGAGTGCCCTGTGAACAAGGTTTTCAACCCCATCCCCAACAAAATACTTATAGGACTCTAGCGGATGTTGCGGAAAACCATGCCGCTGCAGGACACTGTTCATTGAATTGGCAAGATCCTCGAGTGTGTCCAAAAGTGTTCCATCCAAGTCGAAAACAATACCTTGATATCGCACTAACGTTTCTCCTTTAATGAGTTTGCAAGCTCGATCTTGTAAGCTAAAGCCCGCACTCCAGAAAATTTGGAGTCAGCCTTTCGGCCGCTGGCTTTAGTTCATACTTGCCGGACGTCAAACTTAGAATCCAAAATATGTTTCTTGAAAGCTATAGCTTGAGCTCCTTCGTGTTGGACTTTAGAGACTTTTAATTTTTTCTTTGAGCAACTTCTGGCCGTCTTCGGGCATATCGCAAAATTCTATGCCAACGGTAAAAAGTTGTTCTCCATCGTCTCGATTATACCATCGAATGATGATATTGGAGCGCACGATCCCTTCCGGCAGATGGATCGCCAACTCCAGATCGTCCGGATTATTGCCAACCATCAGATGGTAACTTCGCAAATGCATCCGCCCCAGAAGTATTCTCGCCCCGCTTAAGGAGATCTCGGTCACCTGGGCTTGGAGGTGTTCCGTCTGGCCAACAGGAGAACAATGCACGTCCGCCTCCCACGATACCACCTTACGTTTACGACGACGTCGCTCGGTGAAAGGCCACATTGGAATGAAGTTCTCCTGTTTGGAAAGTGAGCACGACCTAATCGATTAAAATCTGTTATTTCAGTCGCTTTAACTTCTAATCGGCAGCTCTTCAACAACTGAAGGCATATGTTAGTGAGTCGCCCAACCGTCATTCCCGCATTCTTTTAGCGGGAATCCAGAGCTTTCAACTGCGTGTCTGCTCATAATTATTGAGAAATTACGGTGATTGTAAAGTGATCAATCGCTTTTATCGGACGATTCACGTTTTTTCATCTTGACAGATACTTCCGGCGTTATTGTGCGAATATGGATGTCCCGCTGCGGAAAGGAGATTTCAATGTTTCTTTCACGAAAGAGCCTGTCGATCTCAAATCGAATTTCCGTCTCGGCTGCAAAAAAGTCATTTAAAGTGGACCAGAAGCGCAGATTAAAAACCAGGGCGCTGTCACCGAAATCTGAAAACAACACATCGTATTTAGGATACTTAAGAACCTTGGGATGGTTGTCGGCTATTTCGAGTAAGGTTTCTCTTACGAGTTCAACGTCCGAGCCGTAAGCTACCCCAACCGCAACGGTGCGTCGCAACCTCGGATCCTTAAAGCTCCAATTGACAACCTGAGTGCTTATGAAATCTGAATTGGGAATAATGAGGGAAGCATTGTCGTAGGTTTGAACAACGGTTGAACGAAAATTGATTTTGCTTACCATGCCCCATTTGCCTCCGATTTCAACCACTTCACCAACTTGAATGGGCCTTTCAAAAAGTAAGATTATTCCACTGATGAAATTATTGAAGATGTTTTGCAGTCCGAAGCCGAGACCGATGCCCAAAGCGCCAAAGGCAACCGCTAACGATGTCGTGCCCACCCCCAGTGCGTGTAGTGCCGCCAGAATACCGAACGTCCACAGCACGTACACGGATATGGTCGCAACGGACTCCTGCAAACCTTCTTCCAGCCCGCTGTCCGTAAGGATTCTTTCCTTGAGGATCTGACGCCAGAATCGACTTGCGGCCAACGTAAAAGCCAGTATGAGAAAGGCATAGGCAATGCCGAGCAGGTTGAATCGCATTTCGCCCAGTCGAATGGACTGGTTGAGGATACGGAAAAAACCCAAGACCATCGCCCTCTTAGCTCCCCAGGCTAGCATCAGAAAGGCGGCCAGTGCCCCGAGCCAGGCGACCCCAAGAAGGCGGACCAGCAGCCATCTAATATGGTGAGTCTCTTTTCTATCGGAAACGGGGACCGATGTAATTGAGCGATCCCATTCGCGCAGGACAAAGAAGAGCAGAGTTCCCCAAATCACTACAGCAACAGAACGACCCCAAGAAGCATACCAGTAGAGCGCCAGTTGCCCGTAGCCGACCAGCTCCAGTATGAGTCCCCCGAAGGCCGCGCTATAGCCCCAACCGATGGTGCCGACTCTCAGCGCTGAAAGCTCTCGAGATGATGTTAAGTGCGAATCTGCCGAAGACTGCCGAAACAATTTCCAAAAGTGCAGGCTCCAGATGATGAGGTAGATCTCAAAAGCTATGCGCGCAAGCAGAAGAAAGCTGCTGGAGCTGCCTAGATTCCACTGCAGAACCAGGTAGGGTATGGCAAAAAAGAGAATGATCAGCACAAGACAACGTATCCGCGCCAGCAATTCTCGAGGAACCTGGAGGCGGTTTGATCTCTTGATTAATTTAACAAGATCCAACACCCATCGGGTGAGCAACCAGGTAAGCAAAACGTTGATAATTACGGACATAAAAGGGAAGCTGGAGCTTAGACTCTGCAACTGCGCATAGGCATAGAGAAACAGTACAGTGCCGGAAAGCGGCAGGGATCGGCGAAAGAGGTCGAGTGTAAGACAAAGCCAGGGTTTCTGATCTTGCAGCCGTTCTTTCAGACTGGAGCAGAATTTGCGCAGCCGCAGGATGAGAAATTGAACGATGGCGAACAACAGCAGAGCCTTAATGAGCAAAAATCCGCCGGCTCTCCATAAATTTCGAAACTGCTTCGTCCAGAAGTCTCTGGAATAGACATGGTGAGCCTCGTCGATAAGTTTTTGTAGATCTGCCGAGAGTTCCTTCCAATTTATAGATACTAAGAAGTTTTCTTTCCTACTGAAAAGGGCCTGCTTCTGACTTTCTTCAATCTGTTGATCATAGCTGTTCGCCAGGCTGACTGACGATTCTTTTACCTCGTCCAGTTGGTTAATACTTTTGACATAAATATCTTCGATGTTTGAAGTGACTTGGAGTTGTTCGGAGATTGTCTTGTTGAGACCCTTCAGCTTATCAAGGATGGCTCTGCCTTCTGGAGTTTTAGAAGCAGTGCTGGTAGTTTTCGCCAGTTGTTGATTGTTGAAATCATATTGCTGTTTTTCCTCGCCGTGTAACTTGCGGACCTGTGCCAGACGGTCGTTAAGATTTTGCAGCCGTTTGGTAATATCCTGAATGGCAGCTTCCAGTTCGGCTCTGATTTTCTTCAGTTTCTCGACAGGTGTTTCCTGATGCAACAGATTGCTGTATGCGGAGGCTTGCACTTTGTATGCGCTGATTTCGGTGTCTAAGGTTTTTGTAGAATCTCGCAACTTGTCCAGTTGCCCTTTCAACTGGGCGAGTTCCTGTGTCTCTACCGTGCAACTTTGGGTGAGGGTCTTGTTAAGATCCTCCGACTGTTGCATTTGGTCCGGGGTCTTTTCTGGGTTGCTTTGTTGAGCATAAGCCGGTCCCCTGAAAAATATCAGCAGGCAAAACAGGAGCCAGGGCATGAGCCCTAAACTCGAAAATCGCTTCACTCTGTCAAAATAGTTATGCATAGAAGGGTTTTCGCTCCTACCTTTATGACTGTCAAAAATTCTCCCTGGTGCTTTCAAAACTGCATTTATAGCTCATTTATGATCGGTTTTGAACCCTCTATGATTTGCGCGCCCCGTGAACCGGTTTATCATGGATTCACGGGAAGTTGCATCGAAGTGGAATGTGTCGTCATTTGTGCGCAAGCGAAAATCGAGGTAAAGTCGATTTACCCAATCGATGCTGGATCGAAGATGCCGCCGCCTTTGAACACTCTAATCTTCAGACTCGGCATGATTGTCTCCTCCTTTTATTCCTTTCTGAAAAGTGAATAGTAACATCCAAGCCTTGCCGAACTATACGATAAGGGTGGACTCTCAGGTCCCAAAAAGCTGCCTAACTCAATTCGAAAATCGAATTATTGCCGACTGATGGTAACGGCAAATACTCCCGAGCAGTTTCCGCTGACCCAGATCCAGTTGCCTCTGTAGCCCCAGGAGTTGGCGCTCTGGCAGGATGCACCGGTCTCGGATGCATCAGTTTGCAGGCGAGCACTTACAATTTGTCCACCTGCAAAACAACGAGTCATGCCAGTTCCGGGTGTGCCGTAACAAGAAATTTGGGTCTCAAAGGTTCCGGCACCGGATCCGCTGCCCGCGGCAGCGCCGCTGGATACGCTTTGCTCTGTTGAATTCATGCCCGCGCAGCCAAGGAGCAATGCTGCCAGGAAAAGAAGGATAGACAATCTGTTCGTGAATATTCCTATATTACTGTTCATACTGGACCTCCAGCCCTTTTTCTCAAGCACCAAAACAGCAAATCCAAATGAACCGGTCATCTCTCATTCAGTTTCATCGGACGGACAAACATTTATTTCCGATCTATAGATTAAACAAGGGAAATTATTCGCACTCCGAAAATAAACGGACAAGTCCGCAAGGTCAGCCCAGAAATTTCAGGAGTGTTTGGTTAAACGGACCATTGGCTTCGATGTTGGTAAGATGCAGGGCCTTGGGCATCACAACTAATTCCGCGCCCTTGATGCGCCGTTTGATATCCTCCGCTACACTTACCGACGTAGATTCGTCCCTTTCACCGACTATAATCAAAGTGGGTGCAGTCACTTTTGGCAGTTCCTTTGCCAGATCGAAGCTGCTGATGGCCCGGCAGCATCCCACATAACCCGGAACCGGCGTGTGGACGATCATATCCCTTATACTTTCTGTCATTTCCGGTTGAGCTTGACGATACTCTTCACTGAGCCACCGTTCCAGGGTTTGCTGTGCCAATGCAGCCATGCCTTCTGCTTCCGCTTTGCGGATGCGGTCTTCCCAGTCCGGGCCGGCTTCCGGGGGGACCCGGCTGGTGGTATCGCACAAAACCAGCTTATCGACTCGTTCCGGGTGAGTAACAGCGAGTACCTGCCCAATCATTCCTCCCATGGAAATTCCCACAAAATGTGTCTTCTCAATCCCTAGATGGTCGAGTAAACCGACTACGTCCTCGCAAAGCATCTGCATGGTATAAGACCCTGAAGGAGCTGAAGAATTGCCGTGTCCGCGGGTGTCGAATCGCAAGACTCGATACGAATCGCGTAATTCGGACAGCTGCAATTCCCACAATTTCAAATTGGCAGACAACGAATGGCTGAAAGCAACCACAGGAGCGTTTGCCGGGCCTTCTATTTCGTAATTAATGGTAATGTTGTTGAGACCAGCCTGCATTTTTTCCTCCTTTGTCCATTGCGAATCCCATGAATCCTTTTTGTGTTCACAAGTTATTCATTGTCTTGTGAACAAAAAAGGTTAACCCGGCAAGATCGGTCAAGGAAAAATGGTTTGATAATTTCACATTGTTGTGCTTTTTTCTTCGAGTACGGACAAAAGCAGTCAAACTTTAACCCGGAGCAAGGAGGAGCGTATGCAAGTTAGACGAGTTGCCAAATCGTTTGGTTTCATTTACAGGGGGTTTTTTATAGCCTCCGTGCTTGTAATTTCAGCTTTGCTGCTTTCTGTTTATCCCGTCGGCAATTCCTTGGCGGCAGATACCATAAAGATCGGCGTGCCGCTTCCCTTCTCACCTCCGGGCTCCGTCAGCCAGGGCAGTGAAGCCAAAGCCGGAATCGAAGTTGCCGTAAAGATGCTCAACGAGAAAGGTGGAATCCTTGGCCGCAAGGTGGAAGTGATTTACGCAGACACCGAGGGTATTCCGGAAAAGGGCAGGTCAGGGGCCGAAAAGCTGATCACCAAGGACAAGGTGGCGGCGATTGTCGGCAACAGCCACAGTTCTGTTGGCATGGCGGTAGCCGAAGTTGTGCACCAATACGGCGTGCCTTTTATGAATGTGAACTGCTGGGCGGATGCGATCCGCGAGAAAGGCTACCCGGAAGTCTTCAACACAGCGGTCTATAATTCCAGGATGGCAATGGCGGGCGCTGAATTGATCAAGTCCCTTGGCTTGAAGAATGTGGTTGCATTCGCCGAAAATACCGATTTTGGCATCGGACTCGCGAAGAATCTGGAGACTTACGTCAAGAAATACTCACCTGAAACCAAGTACAAATATGAAGTGCTCGACCGGGAAGCCAAGGACTATGCGCCGGCAATTCTGCCGCTCAAGGCAGATCCTCCGGAGATGATTGTCACCATCCTAGATCCGCCTGCCGGCTATGTGGTGATCAACCAGCTCTATGAACTCGGCGTTGCTCCCAGCTCTAAGACATGGCTGCTGGATGTGGATGCTCTGGCGGAACTGCCCGATTTCTGGGACAATGTCAGCGATGCTGGACAGATGATGCTCGGAGTCGCTCTGTTCCATCCCAAGATGAAGATCACAGAGTTGGGAAAACAAGTCCGCGAGATGCATAAGAAAGATACGGATAGAGAGGCCAGCCGCGTTGTCTTTCAAGGGTTCGATGCCCTTTGGACCATGGCCGACGGCATCAAAAGAGCCGGATCGACAGACCCGAAGGCGATCATGGCGGCTTTAAGAGAAACCAAACTCGAAGGTACGCGCGGCACCATCTCGTTTGATTTAGAACCCGGGGCTACCTTCCAGCAATGGATTGATGTGCCTTATGCCATCATTCAGTTTACTAAAGTAAAACAGCCGCTGGCCGATTCGGCCATCGTGCTTCCGGAAAGTATCGCAACGGCCAAGCCGCAGCACCCGAAATAATCTGTCGACTCCCTCCCGGTTGCAGAAATTGTTCTGCAATCGGGAATTTGATTTTTTGCATCCTTCCCAAGTGCCCTCCTAAGTGCACCGTTTCATAAATACGGCGTCATCTCGAGCAAGCCATTGGCGTGATCGAGATCTTGCGGGTGAAAGGGAGTCTAAGATTTCTCGCTGAACTCGAAATGACACAATAGGGTACCGTATTTATGACACACAGGACCAAGGCCCCGGCCGTGAGAGTCCGGCCGCAATTATCCGGATGGAAACTCATTTATTGTTCGGTTCATAACGCATGCTCATATTTGATATTATTGTCACCGGTTTGATGATGGGAGCGTTCTACAGCCTTATGGCTGTGGGGCTCTCACTTATTTTCGGCATCCTCAAGGTCGTCAACTTCGCCCATGGCGAATTCTTTATGGTGGGCGCCTACACTTATACTCTGCTCTCTCTGAATTTGGGCATTCCGCTCTGGCTGGCTCTACCTTGCTCGTTCTTGCTGGGGGCTGTGGTCGGCTGGCTGACCGAGCGGCTCTTGATGCGACCCCTCTACGATAAATATACGACCTGGTCGGTGATGAGGGACGAATACGCCATCATCGTAACGTTCGGCCTGTCGCTGTTTCTGATCAATCTCGCCAATCAAATCATTGGCCCGTACCCTTATCGTGGCCCGCAACTGGTTGACTGGAGCCGGATCGAAATCGGGCCGCTGATGATCAGCGGGCACCGTTTCGTGGCTTCGTTGTTGGCTTCGGCAATGCTCGCTGCCATTTACCTGTTTGTGCGATATTCCAGGTGGGGCAAGGAAATTCAAGCCGTTGCTCAAAATCGTCTGGGCGCTTCCATATCGGGCATCAACTCAACTCGAGTGAGTTCCATAGTGTTCTCGTTATGCGGGGGCATTGTCGCCTTTTCGGGAGGATTGTTGGCGCCGTTGTTTCACGCCTATCCGGCGGTCGGCATTTTCCCGGCGTTGAAATCATACGTCGTTGTGGTTATCGGCGGCATGGGTTCGATTGTGGGCAGCATCGCCGGCGGTCTATTGCTGGGATTGCTGGAGAGCTTCGGGGCGGTATATATTTCCTACGCCTACCGGGATACGTTCGGTTTCATCATCCTTATGATCGTATTGCTGATTCGGCCCCACGGTCTGTTTGGCGAGAAGGTGCGTGAAGTATGAGAGGCGGGTCTAGAATAAGGACGGTCAGAGAACTGCGAGTCTCAATTCTGTTTCTGGCGATAGTCGCGGTGCTTCCTTACTTTGTGATTGTGCCTTACTGGCGGGGAGTTCTCATCGTTGCCATGTATTTTGCTCTGGTTTCAGCAGCTTGGAACCTGCTGGCTGGATACACCGGCCAATTTTCACTGGCGCCCGCGGCGTTTGCAATGATAGGAGGCTATGGCTCCGGCCTGCTGTGTTATCACTTTGGAATCTCCCCGTGGATCGGCATTCCCTGCGGCACTCTGGCAGCCACTGTTATCGGGCTGATGCTTGGCAGGATTGTGCTGCGTCTGCGCGGCCCTTATCTGGCTCTGACAACCCTTGCCTTTGCGGAAATCGTTCGACTGGTTATCAGCAACGAATACGAGATCACGCGTGGAGACCTCGGTTTGAGCGTGACCCCTCTGTTTGAACACCAATTGAACTATTATTATTTATTTTTGTTCCTTTTGGTGGTTGTACAAATCGGGCTTTATTATCTGGTCCGTTCTCGGGCAGGGCTGTATCTGCAGGCCATACGTGACGATGACTTGGCTGCGTCGGGGCGCGGCGTCAATGTCGTGCTGTGGAAGACGGTCTCCTTTGCTGTGAGCAGCGGAATTTGCGGTTTGGCCGGAGCTTTCTATGTGCATTTCATTAGACTGGCAAGCCCCGAGCTGGGTTTGATTCTGCAAACCGGCCTGGTCATAGCCATGGTCGTTATCGGGGGAATGGGCACTCTTATCGGTCCGCTTATCGGAGCCTTTCTCGTGCAATTGAGTTCCGAGGCGCTGCGTGAGGTCGGTTTGAGCCACATGTTGTTTTTTGCTCTGACCGTGATTCTTTTCGGGCGTTTCTTCCGCTCCGGAATTTGGGGAGGGATCGATTTTTTGAGAGACAAGTGGGAGACACGGTCGGAGTCCAAAGAAATCATGGAAGCGGGTGGATCTGAGTGAGCTTTTTCCAAATAAAAGATGTTACCAAGAGTTTTGGCGGTCTCCAGGCAGTAGCGGGTGTTTCGTTTTCCCTCGAAAGAGGCGAGCTTGTGGGTCTGATCGGTCCCAACGGCTCCGGCAAAACCACGCTGCTGAATCTATTGAGTGGGTATTACCCGCCTGAAAGCGGAAGCATTCTCATTGAAGAGCAGCCCGTGCAAGGGCTTCCGCCCAATAGCGTCTTCCACCGCGGCATCGTGCGCATGTTCCAGCAAACGCGAGTCTTCAGCAGAATCAGTGTGGCGGACAATCTGCTCGTTTCGGGTTACGCAGCAGGTCTGGATGTTCACGAGTCATCCGGAAGAGCCAAGGTGATCATGGAAAAACTCGAGCTCCTCAGGCTGGCGGATGAAGATGCCGGTCACCTTTCAGGAGGCCAGCAGAAACTGCTCGAATTTGGCTGCTGCTTTATCGGCGACCCAAAGCTTGTTTTGCTGGACGAGCCTTTTGCGGCGATCCATCCGTCGATGAAAGAAATCATCGCCCGTTACATCGTTGAACGGCACGCCCAAGGCCAGACGTTTATCATCGTGAGCCATGACATACCCGCCGTGCTGGAGCTCTGCCCTCGCTCGGTGGTGATGAACGCGGGAATGGTTATAGCCGATGACCCGACGGATCAGGTGCTGCAGGATGAGAATGTGATAGAAGCCTACCTCGGGGAGAAATATCTGTGACGGCTTTGCTTGAACTCCAAGGTCTAACTGCGGGATACACTGAAGACATCATCATCTTGCACGATATTTCGGTGCAAGTTGATGAAAACAAAATTGTTGGTCTTATCGGCTTGAACGGAGCGGGCAAGTCCACCTTGATGAAGTCGATTTACGGTTTTATCCGGCCGCGCCGCGGAAAGGTCATTTTTGATGGAACCGACATTACCGGCAGTGTTCCGCACAGTATGATCGATAAGAAAGTATGGTATGTTCCACAGGAATCGAGTCTGTTCCCCTATCTTTCCGTCGAAGACAATCTAAGGGTGCTCGGCAGGCGACTCAAGGTGAACGGTCGAGGGCTTTCCAAAAGCGAATTGGCGGCACGCATCGAATCTGCTCTGGACGAATTTCCGCCATTAAGAGAAAAGCGCCGCAGTCAAGCGGGAGATTTAAGCGGCGGGCTGCAGAAAATGCTGGAGTTCTCCAAAGCTCTTCTTGCGGAACCGCGCTTGTGCCTCATCGATGAGCCGACGGTGGGTTTGGCGCCTCGGATCGCACTGGAAATATATGCTTGGATCGAGAAGTTCGCGGCTGAAAGGACAACGATATTTCTGATCGACCACAATGTGCGGAGGGTCGCTGAAATTTCCGACTTCATTTATGTTCTCAGTCTGGGAAGGATCACCAGTCAAGGGCCTGCGACGGATTTC
>Ga0210077_1000390_pt1 | contig 17186 bp, 16 predicted proteins | sample RushMan_CattailN_5_FD_185556 | JGI IMG/M metagenome (GOLD analysis project Ga0210077, IMG submission 185556) | Wetland microbial communities from San Francisco Bay, California, USA, that impact long-term carbon sequestration -... | ecosystem: Environmental > Aquatic > Marine > Wetlands ... | reverse complement strand
GCACGGCGGGCTTTGCGCAGTGAGCCGCGCCTACTGGTATATGTCATTTATCCATGGTTGTACTTTGCACTGTTCGCCATTGCTAATCCGCTCATCTTCCGCTGGTACCTTACTCCTCCGATACCGCCGTATTTCTTCTTCATCATTATGGGTGCCGATGAGCTGCTGCATATATTGTTCAGGAGAAAGATGGGCGAACCGGTTGCATGGCGCCGCTGGCTGCCGGCCGGGCTGGTGCTGGTTTTACCGGTAGCATCGGTTTTGAGTGCCTGGCAGCTGCACCCTGACCATGGCCCTGACCGTCCGGCCCCTGAGATGGCGTTTATAAAGCTTGAACTGCTTTACCAGCAGGCAGCCGAAGAGATCTTGCCACAGCTGAAGCCTGGAGATGTGCTGGCTGCTGGTGACGTGGGAGTATTAGGGTATGTTACCAACGCTCGCATCCTGGATACAGTGGGGCTGAATTCACCACAGACGATGCGCTATTATCCCCTGGATAAATCCTCTTACGTCGGCAATTATGCCATCCCGGCTGACCTGATCCTTAATGAGCAGCCGGACTGGCTGGTAACCCTTGAGATATACGGACGCAATACACTGGGTGTGAACGCTGCCTTCCAGCAAAGTTATATCTTTGTTGATGACCTGCCGACCGATATTTACGACAGCCACGGCATGCTGATCTTCCGCAGGAATATCAGCGGCGTAGGTTGAGGGGCATAGGGTCAGCCTCCCGGGCGGAGGAGCAAAAGAGGTAAGGCACCGTCAGTCGAGAATGATTCAAACGAATATTCTCTTTTTTATTGATAGCTGCGGAAGGGTGAAATTCAGTTTAAGCCCTCATAGTTGCATCGAAAGAATAATCTCCGCCCATCCAGAGTTTCGGTTTGTGCGCAACGAATTCATATACAATGATGAATAACATCATGTTTACCCTGCCGCTTCTCCCTTTAAATGCTGTCCTGTTTCCCGAAATGCCGCTGCAGCTGCACATATTCGAGCAGCGCTACCGACTGATGGTTCAAGAATGTCTAGACAACGATCAGATCTTTGGGGTTGTTTTGTTGCGCCGCGGACGCGAGGTGGGCAGCAAGGATGTGGAGACTTTCCCTATCGGCTGTACGGCTCAAATCAATGAAGTCAGCACGTTGCCTGATGGGCGAATGAATATGATGGTGCTCGGAAAACAGCGTTTCCGCATCCATAGCTTGAGCCGGATCAAACCCTACTTGACGGGAGAAGCAGAATTGATCCCCATGGAGACTTCGTCAGAGGGTACTGAGACCTGGCAGGAGATACGACTTGACAGCCAGGTCCGCAGCTACCTGGAGATGCTCAGTAAGCTGAGGGCGCGCAAACCAGACCTGAGTAAATTAACGCTGCCTGAAGATCCACATATTCTGTTATATCTGGCGGCAACAGTTTTGCAGATTCCCAACCACGAAAAACAATTGCTGCTGCAGTCGCACACCACTGATCACCTGTTACACCAACTGCAGCACCTCTACCGGCGTGAAATAACTTTGCTAACTCAGTTATATGGGCCTGGGCGACGCAATAAACGCAGTTCATCACGCAAAAATTAAATCAGATCTTCATTGATCACTGGCAGACATCGACTTACTCATCTAACTTTGTCGGGAAGCATTTATTGCTGGAAGGTAACTAACGTAAGCTTGAAAGACTCTCTTGCAGCAGGTGCACATTCAGCTTCTCTTGCGGGACAGAATCTACCAGATCAACAGAGGCCTACCGGTGATAAAAATCTTTTCTGACGTATCAAAATACGGTCAGATGGAAAACGTAAGATTGATCCGGGATTCCCAATCCAAAATTCAGGTACACAGGCACGTTCAAGAAAAAAGTGTAACCGCGGTTACACTTTCCAGAAATTCTATAGCAAAGGTACTGATGCGTAATATTCAGCGCTGGCCGCGCGGCATAGGCGGGATCATATCATCGGGGAAGATCAGGTTCCAATCGTAGCGCGGGCTGCGGGAGGGTTCTTTGTATTGACCCAGGTCAATTTCCCCATCCTGAAGATCGTCTAAAAAGCGGATCAATGCCAGCGTTACCAGCTGGCTGGCGGGCAGTCGTTCCTTTTCCGCCAGTTGCTTGATCATCTGACGCAGGGATGGCGGCAGGTCATATGTGGCGCGCTGCTCCCGCCGGGCAGCAATTTTGCTGCGCTCGCGGTTGCGCTTCCGGCGTTCGTTGTGTGTCATCTGCGATTCGGACTGGCGCTGCTCCATGTTCGAAAGCAGATCGGCTACTGCCGGGTCCAGCACCGTTCTACGGTTCATCTGTCGATCATTATCCATTGATCACCTCAATCACCCTCTTCATTATTTGTCGATAACCACCCAGGCGGGCGCGTCCGTTGCTGTACCCTATCATAACCGATGAATTGGGCGTGTATTCCCACAAAGTTTTGGAATATGCCGAAGCCTCGCGCGTGCGGGTATCTTGCGGAACAGGCGGCCATACGCGGTTGCCAAATGTGCGCACTATCTCCTTGAACTGCACCAGCGTCTCGCGTGTCGTTCGATCAAAAAAAGTAGGCAAAATACTGTAGCCCTGGAAGGGGTACCCACGCCGAGCTACTTCACCCATGGTCAATATAATTTCCCTGACCCCGTCAATCGCCATGGCATCCAGGCGGGTTGGTATGATCACCCAGTCGCTGGCCACCAGCCCATTGACGTGCAGCACATCCAGCGATGGAGCCATATCCATCATGACCACGTCATATCCCGAATTGTTCAGCAGATCGATAAGGATATTCTCGCGAAAATCGTTCAGGGTAATGTGACGTTTCACCTGCTCAGTACGCTTGTCACTGGGGATAATATCAAGGTTAGGACGCACGGGTACAACCACGTCCTTCAAGGGTTTCCCCTCGCAGATCCAGTGGTAGAAACCAGGCGTTTTTTCCAGTCCAAAGGAAAAAGCAACGTGCCCCTGGGGATCGAGATCGATCAAAAGGGTGCGGTACTCATCAGCTGCCAGCCCGGCCGCCAGAGTTACTGCCGTGGTCGTCTTTCCAACACCACCTTTTTGATTTGCAAAAGAAATGACTTTCATGCCCATAAAAGACCGTACACAAATTTTGATATCAAAATGAGCTTAGGGTCGCCCCTTTTCATTATATAGAAGCGACCCTGCATTCGTCAAGGGTCACCTCACAGGGTCGCCCCTGGGTTATCATGCAGGGTCGCCCCTTATTCTCATTGGGACGTTTTTGCCGGATTATTCTGACCATCAAGGTAAAATCATACACCTTGAAAAAAAGTCTTCTTAGAATGCCTGAAATCGATTCTGTCATGAGTTTACTTTTATGCATTTTTGTTGTCTTTTTTGACCTCAGATCCGGGTCATAAAGGCGTATTTTCTGTCACACCCTCAACGCTATGGAGATTCTGTGACGATCCCCAAGGGTGTAAACATTTTTCATTTCACAATGTTTTGCGCATCAGGAAATGGCAACTCACAGCACGTTACTTATATTATAGGAGATAATGACGAGTTTGTGGAAAGTGTAACCGTGGTTACACAGAAGAGAAATATTTAACGCCTGTTGAGGCGTGCTATCAACAGTTGGGATAAGTCTTCTAGCAGGGCCAGCACGCCACCTGCTTCTCCGGAAACCATCAGATCGTCGGCAATTTCATCCAGCGCCTGTGACTGGTTGATCTCATCCAGGCGATGCAGGGCATTGCTGAAGCGCCGCAGTCCGATAGCTGCAACCTGACCAGTAGACTTTTTTGGTCCTCTGGCAGTAACTGGTGCTGAGGTTGCAGTGGGCTCCTTTGCTGTTGATAACTCCACCACCTCTTCAGAGGTGAGATTGCTTTGAATGCTGAGCAGCAGCATGTGCTCCCACTGCTCACCGGGTAAGGATAGGATCTCACGCAGTACGCGTTCCGGTAAACGGTACCGATCGGCTAGATCAAGTTGCGCGGATGGTAACTGCAGAATGTTCAGCAGCTGCACCATGCGCGGGCGGGTTAGCTGCATGACCGGCTTGATCTTATCCCACAGCCCAGTCGGCATACGCTGAGAGCGCGCCATGCGGAAGTAATCATATTCATCATGATTCTGGTCTCCAGGCTCAATCCCCATCTCGGCGAGGATCAAGGAGGCAACCTCGCAAGCCTGGCTCACAGCTGATGGTGCCTCGGCGTGGCGGTTTTCCAATACCTGGCGCTGGCGGCTGGGGTTTTCCACCACTTCAACGCGCAGCAATGGCTCCTCTTCCAACTTCCTGGTCACCGCCGTAAGACAGGCAGCCCAAAAGCGCCGCTCGCCAGTCTCGATCTGGAACATGTAGCGCCCATCGGTAGCTGGGATCCACGATCCGGTGATAGGCTTGATCTGCCCATGATCTTCGAACGACTCACCCATGGCAAGCAGGCGTTCGATTTCTGACATATGTGCGTCGTCCTGGCGCGCCATGGACAGCCATCGTTCGGCAGCCTGGTAGCAGCTGATCTGTCCATCAAAAAAAGGTCCGCGCAGCGAAGCAGGCAGCAATCGCCGCGGCTGGAAGCGGTCAGGGATCATCTGGCTGGGCCTGAGCCGCTCGATGCGTTCCAATTTCGCCGCCGCATCTTCGGGCGGCTTTTGTCGTGGGGTTGGCGCCTCGACCTGGATTTCAGGTTCAACCTGCTGGGAATTGTCTACGGGAAAATCTTCAAATGCGCTGTGGCGTTTGCGCCGGGAAGGACTGGAAGCCATCACAAACCTTTCTCTATCATCAATGTGCCCTGCACAAGATACCAGGTTTGCTGGAGCACATCTTCCACCAGTTGGGCATACTCCTGGGTGGGACGCGAGCTGGATGCCAGCTGGCCTGGGCCGCGCTGGCGGGGTGGACGGTAGGTGAATATATCCATGTGGCTGGAATGGGCGTAAGCCAGGTCGGCTGATTTATGGATGGGGGCGTACAACTGGTCAGGGTAGCGCCGGCGAAGTTCCTCAATAATCTCCTGGGTTTCCGTACGCTGCTCCTCACACAGGGTGGGCAGGTACCCCAGGATGGTGAGGTCAGGAGTAAAGTGATAACGTACCTCTTCAATGGTGCGCTGCAGCTCACGCAGCCCGGAAACGCCCAGGTAGCTGGTCTCCACCGGGATGATGATATGCGTGGCTGCCACCAATCCATTAATCAACAGGTCGCCGGTGGTGGGAGGGGTATCGATAATGATGTAAGAAAATTGCGCTAGAACTGGCTGCAGTGCGCGGCGCAGGCGGCTTTCATTAGCCATCAGTGAGGGCAGCAGGCGAGCAGCCTCGCTTAATGCCAGGCGGTTACCGGGGATCAACGACAGATTGGGATGGTGGACCCCCTGGACCAGCATGCGTTGTACCGAGGGAGGCGGGTTTTCGGTCAGCATGGCTGCCAGCGAATCGGGTTCGGCAGCAATATGATGCCCGTACCCGGTTGCCAGCAGGGCATGGCCCTGCGGATCCATGTCTACCAGTAATATCCTTCCGGCAGGCCCCTTGAACTCAGACAGCCGTAACGCCAGGCCGCAAGCCAGGTTCACTGCGGTAGTGGTTTTGCCAACGCCGCCTTTTTCGTTGGCAATGGTTATGATGACAGCCATTGACCCCCTGTGCTTTCCGCCTGGGAAATGCGGTAAAATCGAATTAAGGTCATTCTAAGGCTCCCTCATTACGACAATATTAACATAATATCCCCATTAAATCAACAGATTTATCCCAATTATTATAAAATATAAGTATAATTAGGCTAATTTCAACCTGATCCAATGAAAATAGCGCGATAATTGACTCGACCAGGAGGATTTCAGGCATGTTAGATACTTTAGAAAAAGATTGGCGTTTAGCCCATCTTGATCGGCTTGGGCTTACAGAAGATCCATTCAAGCTTTCGGCTGACCCACGCTATCTTTACCTGGGTCCCGAACACCTGGCTGTCTACCGGCAGGCACAGGGAGTGATATCAAGACGTCGCGGTCTTGCACTGATCACCGGCGACATGGGCATGGGGAAGAGTTCGCTGGCGCGGAGATTGTATGATGTCTATGCGGATGACGAGGGCATCCGCATCTGCTATATCCATACGGCCGCTTTCAAATCGGCCATGGACGCCGCACGCCAGATCTCACGCGCACTTGATTTGCCGCCTCAGCGCAGCTTTCAACGCCAGATGGACAGCCTGGAAGGAGTGATGGCTAAATCTTTCACTTCGGGTCGCAACGTAGTTGTGTTATTGGACGATGCCCAACTGATGGAAAGTGAAGCCCTGGAGGTCATCCAGCGCCTGTACAACTTCGATTACGATGCCAAGGTGGTACAGGTACTGGCATTTGGACAGAGTGAAATGCGCGGGTTGTTCGAGACCAACAAAGCAGTTAACGCGCGCGTATTCGTCCGCCTGACATTACCACCGCTTACCCTGACCAGCGCCCTGCAGATGGTGCTGTTCCGCCTGCACGTCGCTGGACGCAGCGAACCGATGATCGATGATGACGCCTTCGAGCTGCTTTACGAACACTCTCAGGGTGTGCCGCGCGAAATTATCCGATTGTGCGCTCTCGCCACCGATCATCTGCTGCAAAGTGATGAAAGCATGATTAACGTGAATATTATCAGTGAGGTGATTAAAGGATGACAGATTCTTCTTCGAGCAAAACTGCCTGGGTACAACTTTACGAAGCACGCCGCATGGTAGGAAAGGTCAGAACCCGTTCTCCAGGAAGGCCACCTGCACCTATCCCACGCCGCAAAGTGGGTCTGACATTATCACAGGGTGAAATTCATGAGTTAGAAAACTGGCAGGAACGCTTTTCAAACATGCTCAAAAGGAAAGTTTCGATTGGAGAGACTGTGGGCATCCTGACCCGAATCTGCAGTGCGCGCCTGGCTACACTCTCTGAAAATGGGCTTCCCTCCGACCTGGACCGGCTGGTCGACCTGATGATCACTCATGAAGAAAAGACGGCAGAAAAAACCCGTTAATTTCAACTGGGAATATCCTCTATGTCACATTACTTGAACCCCATCCTTTTTTCTCTAATCCCTGCAGAACTTGCAGGGAAAACTACCCAAATGGACAAAAGTTTTCCACAGTTTCCACAGTTTAACTATTTTTTCTTCCAATTAATAGGTTATTTGTTGGAAGAATTAATTGTTTTTGACAGGAATCTGAGTGTCCATAGAAACCTGCCGTCAACCAGCAATGACTGAGCCACAAGGAGCATTTTTTTTAATGAATGATCACCTGACTGTTTTTCAACCAGTACAAGAGCGGAGGATCAACTTCCGTGGTCATGAGATCGCCACCGCCGATCTGAAAGACGGACATGGGTATGTTTCCGTGCGGTCATTCAGCGAAGCCTTCGGCCTTGACCAGCGTGCACAGCGCAGACGGCTGCAGCGTAAGAAAGGATTTTTCGAACCGTTTACTGCAACTATCCTGATGACAACTGCTGGTGGACCTCAGCCGACTCTGTGCCTGGATGCTTTTGCCTTCCCCTCATTTCTGGTGGGCATCGATCTGGAGCGTGTGCAGAATGAGGAAGCGCGTACCACCTTGGAAGCCTTTCAACTGGAGTGCGCTGCTGTCTTGGCAGAACATTTCGGCATCAGCGAACGTGGTGAGATTAACTTCCTGAGGGAGTCTATCAACCGCATGGTGGCAGAACAGGAAATATTCGAGGATCTCATCTCAAAAAAAGTAGATGAGGAGCTGGCCTCTATCCGTAAGGTGCACGAAGAGAAGATTCAGGAAATCCGTGAGGCATTCGGTAACCTGCGACAGCAGGTGAAAAAGCTGGATGTCATCGCCGGACCCAAAACACGCCTTACGCCGGAACAACTGGGCCAGCTCCGCATTTCAGTGTCAACTCTCGGTACTTTACTTCAGGAGCAGGGCGTACCAAAACCCTATCCTGGCATCTATATGGATATCACCCGACTGACCGGCGTGAGCCGTTCGGAAGATATTCGCCAGGAAGATTTTCAAAGTGTGATGTTGTTCCTGGATAATCAGGTAAAAATCCTAAGCAGCGCCAAATCTAAGAAGGCATAGCGCAGCAGGGCGTCGAGAACATACAGGTGTCCATGATGGAGCAGATCGTTCAGACCCAACCGCCGAAAATACACATTTCTGACTACAGGCAAGCCTGGGAGATGGTGGCAGGCCAACTGCGCATGGAAATGTCGAGGGCGCTGTTCGAAACCTACGTGCAGCCGCTTGAGCCGTTGGGTTACCAGAACGGCATCTTCAAGCTGGGCGCTTATAATCCCTACACACGTGAATGGGTGGAAAACCGCCTGACGAACTTGATCGGACGCCAGATGGAGGGCCTTCTCAAGCAGCCCGTAAGTGTTCAGATTGAACTGCGTAATGATTTTCAACCAGCTAAAATTCTGGAAAGGGAGCTTGAATCCGGGATCGAAGTGGAGGAACCGGAGGAGATGCTTCCCAGGAAAGTTGGAAAGGGGAAGGACGGTTCACGCAAGCTGGCCTTACAACGCGCCTATGGGAGTAAACGCGCAGCGGTGATTCAACCTGAAAGAACGCTGCTCGTGACACAATATTTCTTCAACAATTGGCTGGGGCTGATCGGTCATTCGGCTTTTACGGTGATCCTGGCTGCACGTTCCATGTGCTACTGGAACCCGATCAGCGGTGAGCTGCGCAACGAGATCGAAACCGAAATGAGCGATCTGGCCTGCCGTGCAGCCGTCAGTGTACGAACAGTGAAAACGGTGCTCAACCACGAACTGGTCAGGCGTTACTTCCTGCGTTACAAGGCCAGGCGGGTAATGACGCCCAACGGCGTGCGTACTGCTGGCATCCTCCTGCAGGTACGTATGGACGATCCCCTTACTCCCGAAGACCAGGTGAAGTTCGAGATCAGCGAGGACGAGCTGTGGTATTCTCCCGAATTCGGTAGCGAAGATGATTCCCTTGATGAATGAGAGAAAAGCGAGTGGCTCCATGATTAACTTTTTAGCTCGAGCCAGGGCGATTGAGCCGGAATTGATTGCCTGGCGGCGAGATTTTCACTCCCACCCCGAGCTTCGCTTCGAGGAAACCCGTACTGCAGGCATTGTGACCGAACACCTGCGTTCATTGGGGTTCGATGTACAGACTGGCATCGGCGGCACTGGCGTGGTCGGCCTGCTGCAAGGGCACGAGGATAGTCCGACTGTTTTGATGCGCTTCGATATGGATGCATTGCCAATACAGGAAGAAAACGAGGTTGAATATGCCTCACAAAACCCGGGGTTGATGCATGCCTGCGGACATGACACCCACGTGGCCATGGGAATGGGTGTAGCCAGTTTGCTATCCGGGCAGCGCACAGAGTTCAAAGGAACCTTGAAGCTGGTATTTCAGCCTGCTGAAGAAGGCGCAGGTGGCGCAAGGGCAATGATCAGGGATGGCGTTTTGGAGAATCCCTCCCCTGATTTTGCATTTGGCATACACATCGATGCCACGCGCCCGGTGGGGGTAATCGCCATCGGCGAGGGCCCTATCCTGGCTGCAGCTGATTCCTTTCGCATCCTGGTGCATGGACATGGTGGACACGGCGCTTTACCCGAACAGTCGATCGATGCTCTCATCGTCGCCACGCAAATCGTCAATGCTCTGCAAACCATCGTCAGCCGTAATGTCGGCCTGTTGGACTCCGCTCTCCTCAGTGTATGCAGCCTGCAGGCGGGGAAAGCGTTCAATATCATCCCCGAGACCGCTGAGATGCTGGGCACCATCCGCACCTACGACCCGGAAGTGCAGGCAAAGGTTCACCGGCGAATGAAGGAGATTGCCAATCATGTCGCCAGTGCCTTTGGTGCCAGTGTGGATGTGCAGATCGATAAAATCGTACCGGTGGCAATCAACGATCCGCAGGTCGCCAGGGATACCCGTAAATTGGCTGCTGAGCTGTTTGGCACAGATAATATAGAGAGTGATTACCGTGTGGCGCCCTCAGATGACGTGGCGGAATTCCTCAATGCAGCCCCCGGCTGCCAGTTTATCCTGGGTGCGGCGCTGCACGGCTATCCACACCACAACGCCCGCTTTGACATCGACGAACGCTCCCTGGTATTGGGTGTTGCTTTCCTCAGCCAGACTGCATTCCATTATTTGAACCGCTAGATTAAATATTTCACCTGTTCATCATTTGTAAACATGTGATAAACCAGTTGTTTTAGTCTCCATGTTTACTTTTTTTCTCCTTGTTTTTACATGCTGAACGTGTTATTATTCGCACATATGAGATCTCAAGAGGGAATGCAGTGAGATCACAGAAATCAATAAAAATGTAAGAATGTTCAGGTGGGGAATGAAAACATTTAAGCAATGCCTCGTGGCAGCAGGGATACTGGTAATCATAACGCTGGCTGCCTGCACTTCAAGTATGCAAGATCCACAGTACCTGTCTCCAATACCTGGCGCAGACTATGTATCACCACAAACGACTATTATCCTGCGTTATGGACCAATGTTGAGTGAGCAGAGTGTGTCCAGTCTACAATTTGAAGTCAATGGGACGAAGAGTGGAGCTCACGTTGGAAAGACTATCCTGGCGGACGATCAAAAGACGGTCATCTTCGAACCAGCACAACCTTTTATACCAGGAGAGCAGGTAACCGCCAAAATCAACAGTCTGCAAATCAATGCTGCACAGTCATACAGCGCAGTATCGTTTGAATTCAACATCGCCATCAACATGCAGGCTTCATCGCCTGCAGGCTCAGCGGTGTCAACTTCTCCTCCAGCTGGCGCCTTCCCCAACTACATAACACTGCCCACGGACATCCCGTTCTATACCGTGATGCAAACTGCTGATACCTCCGACGAAGGCTACATTTTTGTGGCGCCGTTTTACTGGACTGAATCAACTATGGGGTCTTACCTGCTGATCTTGGATTCAAATGGTGAGATCGTTTACTACCAGTCAGTTGCGGACGATCTGAACGCTTTTGATTTCATCAAACAGTCCAACGGGCTGCTGTCTTACTTCGATCAGAAGAACGGCATTTATTACCTGTTGGATTCACATTACAAGATTGTGGACAGCTACCAGGCCGCCAATGGCTACCGTGCGGATCTGCACGAGTTCTTGATCCTACCCAATGGGTATGCTTTGTTGATGGCCAATGATTTGGAAACCGTGGATATGAGCAAGGTGGTCCCGGGAGGGAAATTCGACGCTTCGGTTACCGGGCTGGTGATCCAGGAGATGGATCCATCCAAAAACGTGATCTTCGAATGGCGCAGCTGGGATCATGTTAAATTCACTGATTCCACCGCTGACCTGGCTGCCCAGGAAATCGACCTGATCCATGGCAATGCCATGGATATCAGCAGCGACGGTAACCTGCTCCTTTCCAGTAGAAACTTGAGTGAGATCACCAAGATCAACCTGCAGACCGGGAAAATCATCTGGCGTTTGGGGGGAAAAGCCAACCAGTTCGACTTTGTCAATGACCAAATGTTCGCCTTCCAGCACGATGTGCGGCAGCTGCCCAATGGCGACATTACCATTTTCGACAACCATGGGACGACTGAAAATCCGGCGCCCTCGCGCGGTGTTGAATATAAGGTCGATGAAACCAATATGACAGTGACCAACGTCTGGTCCTATACACATTCGCCATATGTTTTTGGAACCTACATGGGCGATGTACAGAGGATGTCAAATGGAGACAACTTCCTGGGTTGGGGCGCAGCCTATGATGGACCGGGGTATGTCTTCGTCAGCATGACAGAAGTCGATCCCAACAATAACGTCATCCTGGAAATCACATTCGACCAGCCCTACGTGAGCTACCGGGCACTCCGGTACCCATGGCAGGGTTACCCGGACACACTGCCTGACCTGGCATTTAGAAATGACAGCAGTGGGCTTACCCTGGGGTATTCCTGGAATGGAGCAACAGAGGTCGCCAGCTACCAGCTGTACGGGGGAAGCACACCACAGTCTCTTTCCTTAATCGATCAAAAAGCAGGGGATGGTTTTGAAACGCAGACACATCTCGATCCAGTTCCTTCGGGCATATGCTATTTCCAGGCTGCAGCCATGGACAAAAACGGAAAAGAGATGGCGCGTTCGGCGATTATTTCGATCGACGAGGTGTCCTGCCCGGTATCAAAATAGAAGGAGTTCCACCCATTATTTGGATCGATTGGATGGGACTGCACTTCTAACAGTGAATTTAAGGTTTTAAAAAGGATCATGAAAGACGCTTTTTAATATCTCTTCAATAATATATATTCCTTTTAAGTAGTAAGAGTCTTAATTAAGTAGTTAATATGAATCACGTGCAATCCTTGCACTCATATGACGTGCAGAATCTGCACTCACTATGCGTGCTTATTTTGCACGCAGGCACCCCTGGTTGTATTATTTGCATCCAGGCCGGAAGGCAATCGATTCATTCAGGCGAAAATGAAATTTTTGCATTCAGGCCAGAGTGAAATATTTTCATTCAAGCCAGGATGCAATAGTTGCACTCAGGGAATCTGTTATAGATACCTGTAACTAATTTCAGGAAAAAGCGGGGGAGTAATAAATTTGATTAATGCGCACTTCAGATTTAAAGGATCTTATCGCCCGTGAGAGAATGGGGTGATGTGCGGGTTCATGAATAATATTGTTGCTTCTAAGAAGGGAAGTTATACCCGCTATAAGGAGATTTCTTTGGCCAATTCAACAACCACGAAATGAAATCAAGGCGAGTTCAGTATTCACGCGGGGAGACGCTTTCCACAGAGATCAGGGAAAGCCTGAGATTGCGAATCCTGGCAAGCAGCCCATGCAGAGCTGCCTGGTCGGTGATCGAGACTATCATCAACGTTTCGTCATTTTGCTGGCTAATCAGGTTAAACTCGTCGAACCAGCTGCTGTATTTCTTGGCAGGGATTCCTTTCACCCTGATCTTGTAAGTTGTATTCACGCAATTGTTGTCTCTATCCAATGAATTACTCCTCTTTTCGTCCAGTCGTCACACATTTTGAATGCCGGAACCTGCTGGTATTATTATTTTTCTGAAGCTAAGGTAAGGATAATCGAAAGACAGAGAGTCTGTCATCCTTCAATATGATGAAGATGATCAGGTGAAATAGTTTCCATATGGGTGTTTGATGGGGGAGTGCTGGTGAGGAGCGGAGGGGGAAACAGGTGGAGTTCATCTATCACGCGGGTTATTGTCGACCGTGCTGCGAGCATCTCGTACGGGAAAATCGATTTCCAGGGCGGCTTTCTCAAGGATGGAAAATCCAGTCTGCATCAATTCCTCCACTTGAGCCGCCTCCAATGCAGTCAGGTTGACCTCGTTGCCGGGAGATGAAGACATTTTCTCCTGGTAGCGCAGCAGGGAGCCGCGCAGGCCGCTGGCATGGTGTGCCCAGGTGGAATCGACGGAAAGCCGTTCCAGCCTGGCAATAAGCATGTCAAGAAGTGACAAAATGTTCTTAGGTGTGTCCATTTCTTCCAGAATTGATTATAATGCTGCCTCATTGGCATGGTTGGATTGAGTCTCGATAAGGATTTTGGGGGTAAAATTCAGAAAAAATAAGCCTAATTTTCCGAAGAAAAAATTTCCTGAGGATGCGTTTTAATAGGAGCAGAGGGTCTTCATGCTGCTGGAATGGAGAAGGATGAAAGTTAATTTACGCTGGTTACATTTTCTGATGCTGGTTTCTCTTAGCATGCTCCTGATTTCTGCTTGCAGCCCATCTACATCGTTGGCAGCAACAGCGACGCCTTCTCCAATACCGCCCACGGAAACACTCGCTCCATTACCAACTGCCACTGAAACGCCTATCCCAACTGCCATTCCAATTCCTACAAAAACCATTGCCCCTCTGATCAGCGCAACCCCAAAAGAGACCTCTACCCAGGTAGCCGGTGGGATAGCTTCTCCGACGGTAGGCGCGACCGCCGTACCGGAAAACCCTGATAGCCCCATGGCTGCCTGGAGAGATGGCATCGAGGCCGGAATTTATATGGCCAATGCCTGCAATTACTTTGTCTCGCAGTTGGAGGATTACCAGGCGGGAACGCAGAACCAGGATACGACCCGCGTGGGGCTGCTCAACGCCAGCCTGTGGGCAACCATTGGACAGGAAAAGCTGAAAGGTTGGGACCTGGCAAAACGGACCAGCCTGTTGGAGATCAGCAGCCAGCTGGCAGCGTTTGCAGATCAGCTGGTGGATATTTCCGCACAGTGGACGATGGGTTTTGTAACCGCCAGTGATGCGCTCGATCTTGTTTCGCCGCAATGCCAGTCCATGGAAGCACACCTGGAGACGATCACTTCAGCGGCTTCGCAAGACGGCGTTACCGACGACGACCTGAAAACTATTATCAATGAACTTTTCCTGCCCATGGCGCAGCAATAAAAAGCGAAAAATGGCATGTCACATAGCTGGGAGGATTGGAACTTAACTACCGCATAGACTTGTCATATTGCAGGTGAGTTGATTACCTGATCTCATACAGAGTTATTCCAGAATTTGAATTCGCAGTTCTTTCCCGAGGTGAAGTCATGGAAGAAGCAAGCCGCTTTATTCCCGATCCACAAGAAGTTGTGCTCGTAGTTATCGATATCCAGGAACGACTGCTGGCTGCCATGCCCGAGGAGGTTCGCCCGAAGATTCTTCGCAATGCAGGTATCCTGGTGAAAGGTGCCAGGGAGTTCGGCTACCCTGTTATCCTCCTGGAACAATATCCACATGGTTTGCGCCATACCGTCGCGGAGATCAAAGAACTCTTCCCAGAGATCGATCCAATCGAGAAGGTGTCATTCAACTGCTGTGATGTTCCTGCATTTACAGTAGCCCTGGAGAGGATCGGCCGCAGGGATGTGATCCTGTGCGGCATGGAGAGTCATATTTGCATCCTGCAGACCAGCTTCGGGTTGATGGAGATGGGGAAACGCGTGTTCGTCAGCGCAGATGCTGTCTGCAGCCGGGCGAAATTGAATTGGGAACTAAGCCTGGATCTCATGCGGCAGGCAGGTGTAATGGTCGCCAGTACGGAAATGCTTCTGTTTATGCTCAACAATACTGCCGGCACGGAGAATTTCACCAAACTCTCCCGAATGGTGAAGTGAAAAGACTTCGAGCATCATCCAGGAGGGAATAAGAAAAACGTAGACCTTCTATAAATTGAGTACCGTTTTCTGAGGCATTACAATCTCCCCTTACTCTTACGGCGGTGTCAGCTCTCTTTCTGTTAAAGCTGAATTACACATCAAATTGATTGACAAAACCCGCAATCTACCATACATTAATGAAGAAAGTTATCCCAGGATAAAACCATGAACAGCTACCGGCGTGCACTGCAACCCCTCATAGAAGCTGCCTTGTTCAAGGGCAGGATGATTATTCTTTACGGCGCGCGCCAGGTGGGCAAGACCACGCTGGTAGAAGAGGTCCAGGCGCAATATGGGGGTAGCAGCCTGTACCTGGACTGCAGGGATCATACGCTTCGTGATACCCTGACCGCCCCAACCGTTGAAAGCCTGGATGACCTGGTCGGTGAGCATAGCCTGGTGGTGATTGATGATGGGCAGTTGGTGCCCAATATTGGCATTACGCTCAAGCTGCTGGGAGATAATTTCCCGCAGGTGCAGGTAATTGCTACGGGCACGCTGCGCTTATTCGACCTGGCGAACGACCAGAACCTGGTGCTGACCGGTGGCAAGACGCGCTTCTACCTTCATCCGCTTTCCGTCAATGAGATCTCTGGGGAAGTGTGGCCGCTGGAGCGGGCCCTCATTTATGGCCAGTATCCCGGGGTAGTCGGCAGCAGTGATCCTCAGGCAACCCTGCAAGAAATCGTAGGCAGAGATCTCTATGCGGATGTGCTGGCACACGAAGTGATCCGCGGGGGCGATCGACTGTATGGTATGCTGCAGGCCTTGGCGTTACGCATGGGCAGCGAAATCTCATACAATGAACTGGGGGATGCACTCGAACTCGACAAAGTAACCGCCGCGCGCTATGTCAGCCTGTTGGAACAGGCCAATATCATTTTCCACTTGCGGCCGTTCAAACGCCGCCAGCGCAAGGAGATCAACAAGCTGCGCAAGATTTACTTTCACGACCTGGGCATCCGCAATGGGCTTATCCAGAACTTCAACCCGCTGCATCTGCGCCGTGATGTGGAGGAGTTATGGGAAAACTTTTTCATCAGCGAGCGGGTTAAATATAACCGGGAGCAGCAGCGCTTTACTGGAGCCTATTTCTGGCGCACCTACGATGGTACCGGTCTGGACTACATCGAGGAGAAAAGCAATCACCTAACTGTTTTTGAGTGCAGTTGGATGCCAAGGAAGTGGCGCACACCTGCTTCTTTTATGCGCACTTATCCGGACAGCACACTTCATCTCGTGCATCGTGAGAATTATAAGGATTTTCTATAAGCCTGATGGCTGCAGCCGGCCTGCGTAATGATTGTCCTTAGGAATTAATACCGCCAACAATTTTTTGATTTTTTCATCTTCGGAGGGAAATGATGAGCATGGATTTTAATGGACTCGGCATGGGGTTGGGGAACCTGGCGCGCCTTTCAAGTGCAGAATCGCGTTCGATCAGTGCAGAAAACTTCAGCGGCGGAAAAGGGAAGGGTGGCATGGCGACTGAGGGCACCGGTGCCGTCGTGTCAAGGGATCTGGGTCAGGGCTGGAAGGTCTCGCCCAGCATCCATATTGCACCTCAATCCACGGTGACCCTGGCAGATATCGAGGGCCCGGGTGCCATCAAGCACATTTGGCTGACCGTTTTCCCTGATTACTGGCGTTGCCTGATCCTGCGTATTTACTGGGATGACGAGGATTCCCCCTCAGTAGAGGTCCCGCTGGGTGATTTCTTCTGTAACGGTTGGTGCATGCGCAGCAATGTCAGCTCACTGCCGGTAGCTGTTAATCCGGCCGGCGGCTTCAACAGCTACTGGGAAATGCCCTTCCGCAAGCATGCGCGTATCACCATCGAGAACCTGATCCCCAATGAGATCCGCGGCTTCTATTACCAGGTCGATTACGTCCTCACCGATGTCCCGGATGACCTTGCGTACTTGCACGCCCAGTGGCGGCGTAGCAACTCGCTGCCGTATAAAGAAATACATACCATTTTGGACAATGTGCGCGGGCAGGGGCATTACGTGGGAACCTACATTGCCTGGGGTGTCCACAAC
>Ga0210077_1000389_pt1 | contig 17205 bp, 13 predicted proteins | sample RushMan_CattailN_5_FD_185556 | JGI IMG/M metagenome (GOLD analysis project Ga0210077, IMG submission 185556) | Wetland microbial communities from San Francisco Bay, California, USA, that impact long-term carbon sequestration -... | ecosystem: Environmental > Aquatic > Marine > Wetlands ... | reverse complement strand
GACTTCAACACGCCGGTGAAGAAGGGCGAGGCCCTCGCGCGCCTCGATCCGACCGCCTACGAGTCCCGCGTGGAGCAGGCGCGCGCCGACCTCGACGCCGCCAACGGCGCCGTGTCGGCCGCGCGGGCGCAGCTCGAGGCCCAGCTCGCCGAGGAGAAGCGCCTGAAAGCCTCCCGCAGGCGCCTCGCATCCGCGCGGGCGCAGATCAGGCAGAGCCGGAGGCAGCTAGACGAGGCGCTCGCGGCGGTGAAGACGCGCGAGGAGCGGCTGCGGCGGGCGCAGGACGAGCTCGACCGTACCGTCATCCGCGCGCCGGTGGACGGCACGGTGATCCTGCGCAACGTCGACGCGGGCCAGACCGTCGCGGCGGGACCGCCGGCGCCGGTTCTGTTCACGATCGCGCAGAACCTGCGCGAGATGCAGGTCGAGGCGACGGTCCCCGAAGCCGAGGCGGTCCGGCTGAAGGCCGGCCAGCACGCGACGTTCACGGTCGATGCACTGCCGCGGCGCAGCTTCAGCGGGGAGATCCGCGCGATACGCAGGCCGGCGCCGGACGCCGGGAAGAATTCGGGCGACACGGTCGTGATCTCGGCCGCCAATCCGGACCTCGCGCTGCTTCCGGGCATGAGCGCCGACGTGCGCGTCGTCGTCGACCGGCGCGAGAACGTGCTCAGGGTGCCGAACGCGGCGCTGCGCTTTCGCCTGCCCGGCGCCGCGCAATCCCGCGCCACGTCAGGCACGCACGTATGGGTGCTGGACGGCCGCGAGCCGCGCAGGGTCGATGTGCGGCTCGGCTTGAGCGACGGCAAGAGCACCGAGGTGCTGGGCGGGCCGCTCGAGCCGGGCGCGCAGGTCGTGGTCGGCCTGGTCGAGGCGCGCAGCGGGAACGGCTCCAAAAAGAAAAGCCTCCGCGAGGGAGGCTTTTCGAAGTCGAGCAATGCTTCTTATTAGTCGGTACGGCAGCTCGAGGGGCCGTATTTCGACGGAGCCACTTCACACGACCAGGTGACCGTGTTGCCCGAAGCCTGCCAGGTCGGGGCCAGCGTCACGGTGATACCCGAAGTCCCCATCAGCGTGTCGGTGCCCGAAATGCCGATGGTACCGTTGGTGCCGACCACCGCAGCACTGATCTTGCCGACCGCGGCGATGTTGATGTTCATACCCGCGCTGGCCAGCGTGTTCAGGTTCTGCGCGGCTTCCGTTACCGAAGTACGCGCCGAGCTCGCCGCAAGCAGCAGCTCGGAAACCTTCGCACGGACCGTGTAGTCCTGATAGGCCGGCAGAGCGATCGCCGCCAAGATACCGATAATCGCGACCACGATCATCAGTTCGATCAAAGTGAAGCCTTTTTGCAGCTTCTTCATGCGTCCTCCAACAATTTGCCCGGGAACAATCCCGTTCTTAATAAAGCATGGTCCGTGCCATGCAGATCGGCGTCTCTTTTGCGACATTTGTCACACAATCACCCGCCTGCGGTGACGAGATCCGTCACCGCCGCGACGCATCTCGTCAGCCGCCGTCCGGCCCGGCCGCCTGCCCTGCGGCCAGGGCCCGGGAGCGCAGCCGGGACGCGGCCTCGTCGATCGGCGTTTGCCAGTCGCCGAGCTCGGCCTGCCGGATGAGGCGCGCGGAGGGGTACCACGGCATGCGGTCGCTGCCGGTTCTGCCGTAGCGCCATTCGGCCACCGTCGGCACCAGCACCCACACCGGGCGCCCCAGGGCCCCGTTCAGGTGAATGACGGAGGTGCAGACGCTGACGGTGAGATCGAGCGCGCAGCACAGCGCGGCGGTCTCGTCGTAATCCTCGATCGCCGCCGGCCAGTGCGCGACCGCCACGCCCAGGTCCCGCGCGCAGGCCTCGATCTCGCCCGAGACTTCGCCGTACTGCAGGTTCACGAAGCGGCATCCGGGCACGCCAAGAATCGAAGCCAGATCGGCCAGCACGAGGCTGCGCAGCCGGCGCCGGGTGCTCGAGGTGCCGCCGCGCCATGAAATGCCGACCTTGAGCCCGGGGCCGAGCTGCGCAAGCTGCGCGGCCCAGCGCGCCACCTTATCCGGATCCGGCCGCAGGTAGCCGTCGTGCTCGGGAAACCTGTCCAGCCCGCCGCGGAACTGGCGCGGCAGGCTTCCGGCCGGAACGTGGAAGTCGGGCATGCCGACCTCCCTCAGCCAGCGCGGCTTCGTCTCGTGGTCGCTCGGCAGCACCGTCGCGTCCGGAAACGAGCGGATGAAAAGCGCCGCCAGCCGGTTGTCGCACTCGACGTAGACTTTCTCCGCCTGCCGGATCAGCTCGGGCAGGCACGAGGCGAACATGATCTGGTCTCCCAGCCCCTGCTCGGCGCTCACCAGGATCGTCTTTCCCCGCAGCGGCTCGCCCTTCCAGGGGCGAAACGGGATCAGTCTCGTCACCCAGACGCCGTCCTGCTGCATCCGGTATTCGTATTCGTCCCAGCCGCGCTCGAAGTCCTGCTTCGCCAGCACCAGGGTCGCCCGGTTCCAGCGCGCCGTGTAGTTGTTGGGCTCGCGCCGCAGGACCTGTTCGTAGATCTGTTCGGAGCGGGCGAATTGCCCCATGCTGTCCAGCGCGTTGCCGAGATTGATGCGCGGGCCCAGCACCGAGTCGGGCGTCGCCTCGCACAGCTTGGCGAAAAGCTCGTAGCCGCGCTCGTACTGCTCGAGCCGCGCGTAGTTGTAAGCGAGATTGTTCTGCGCCGCGATGCTGAGCGGATCGAGCTCCGCGGCGCGCTCGAGCACGCCGAGCGCCTCCTCGTGCCGATTGCGCAGGAGATAGAGGGCTCCCAGCTCGATCATCGCATCGACGTATTCCGGGTCGAGCTCGAGCGCCTTGCGGAAAAAGTCGATCGCGCCGTCCATATCGGCGCGCGCGCGATGCACGTTGGCGAGCTCGAAATACGCGCGGGCATTGCGCGGATCGCGATAGAGCACGTACGAGAGCTCGTCCAGGCAGCGATCGAATTCACGCTGCCTCCTCAGCACCGTCGCCAGCTCCAGCCTTCCGCCAAGCTCCTCGCCATCGAGCGCGAGCGCCTTTTCGAGCAGCGCGACGGCCTGCTCGTCGCGCCCCGCGAGCTTTTCCAGGCGGCCGGCAAGGACCAGGGCGGGCACGCAATCCGCCTCCCGCTCCAGCACTTCCGAGACGCCCTGTTTCGCGCTCGCGGCGTCGCCCGACTCCAGCGCCTGGCGCGCCGCCGCAAGCTGCCGGCGCGTGTCCGCTGCCGCGGCGCTCGCCCGCTCGTCCGTCATGGCGCCGCCCCCGCCGGGCTCCCGCTGCGCGCGCACCAGTCGCGCCACATGTCCCGGTAGCCCGATTCGACGTCTCGCATGAAACGCGGCGCATCGCACAGCGCGGAGCCGCGCACGCGCTCGCGCAGGCCCTCGCGCAGGCCGGCCAGTTCGCCGGCGCGGCCGGCGAATGCGCAGGCCTTGTCGACGTAGTCTTCCTCTTCGCCCGCGACCCAGTCCGTCATGCCGGCCGCGCCGAGCAGGCTGGCGCCCGAGCGCGCCATCGTCTCGGCGCCGGTCAAGGTCAGCACGGGAACGCCCATCCACAGCGCGTGGCAGGTGGTCGCGCCGCCGCAATAGGGAAAGGAATCGAGCGCGATGTCGGCCTGCGCGTGCAGCGCCATGAAGCGCGCGAAACTCACGCGCTCGAGCAGCGTCACGCGCTCGCGCGCGACGCCGCCCGCCTCCAGGGCGGCGACGATCCGTCGCTGCCCCGCGCCCTGCGGAATTCCTACGACCATCAGGCGCGAGCCCGGCACGCGCGCCAGGATCCGCGCCCAGGCGGCGAGGGCGCGGTCGGAGAGCTTCGGCGCCTGATTGAAGGAGGCGAAGGTCACGTGCCCCGACTCGGCCGCCGGCGATGGCGAAACCTCGGGCGCGTCCGTGCCGGGCACGAAGCACCACATGCAGGTCGGCAGCCGGAGCAGGCGTTCCACGTAGAACACCTCGCTTCCGGGCGGATCGACCCGCGCGTCGGTCAGCCTCCAGTCGATCGCCGGCACGCCCGTCGTGGCGCCGTATCCGAGGTAGGTCGCCTGGACCGGCGCCGGCCGGCGCGCAAAGGCAGTCAGCCGGTTGCCGCTCGTGTGACCGTTCAGGTCGACCAGGATATCGATCGCGTCGGCGCGAACCCGGCGGCAGAACGCGTCGTCATCCAGTCCGGCCACGTCGTGCCAGCCGTCCGCGAGTTCCCGCATTCGCGCGGTCGCCCGATCGTTCTTCGTCGAGGACAGGTAACAGACGGCCTCGAATTGCCCCGCGCTGCGGTTGGCCAGCAGCGGCTCGATGAAGTTCAGCGCGGAGGACAGATTCAGGTCCGCCGAAACGTAGCCGATGCGCAGCGCGCGCTGCGGATCCGGGTGGTTCCCGTTCCAGCCCGGATCGGGCGCCGCGAAGCGCCGCCCCCATTCGACGTGCCGCTCGAAATGCCTGGCGCGGTCGTGCGCCACGAAGAGCCGCTGGAACAGGACCACGGTCCCGGCATGCGCCTGCTCCGGGCGCAGTTCGGCCACGCGCTCGAAGGAGGCGAGCGCCTTGTCCATGAATCCCGCGTCGCGGTACAGGCGCGCCACGCGCTCGTGGGCCTGCGCGTCGTCGGGATGCGAGGCGAGCCGCCGCTCGAGCAGCGCGACCGCATCGTCGCTGCGCTGCTGCGCCAGCAGGACCTCGACCAGGGTCATCACCGGCCTGGCATCGTCCGGGTATTCCGCGATCAGCCGCTGCAGCAGCGGCTCGGCCTCCTGCAGGCGGCCGGTACGCCACATCAGCCTGGCGGCCAGCAGGCAGGCGCCGCGCTCGGTCACGCCGTCGCCGATGGCGCGCCGCAGATGCCCGAGCGCCCGCTCGAGATTGCCTTCGCGTTCGCAGAGCAGGCCGAGCCCCATGTGGGCGGACACGCAATCGGGATCTCGCGCGAGCGCCTTCTCGAACGCCTGCATCGCCGCGCCGCGGCGGCCGGCCTGCATCTCGCGGGCACCCTCGGCGGATAGCGCCTGCGCCGACGCCTGGCCCGTCTCGCGCCCTCGCCAGAGATCTGAGAAAACCCTTGAAATCAATGACATGATATGACTTCTGGCGGGGTCCTGAGGTGGCGCAGGTCGCGCGCGACCGCCGCGATCGGTCCGCTCCAGTCGGACGCCTGGCCCTGCCGGTAAAGCCGCACCGAGCCGTACCAGGGCATTGTCTGGCCGCTGCGCAGATAGCGCCAGGGCGGCGCATAGGGGGTCAGCACCCACGCGGGGCGGCCGAGCGCTCCGCACAGATGGACCAGGCTCGAGCACACCGTGATCACCAGGTCGAGCGCGCTCACCAGCGCGGCGGTCTCGTCCATGTCCGCGAGCGCTTCGGGCCACACTGCGAGCGGCGCGGGCGCCGACTCGGGCTCGGCCGCCTCCGGGTCGTCGCGGTAGCGATGCTGCAGGCTCACCCAGTGCAGCTGCGGCATGCCGAGCAGCCCGCTCAGATCGGCGAGCGTCAGCGAGCGCTGGGACCGGCCGGTGCGCAGCAATCCGCCGCGCCACGCGATTCCGACCTTCATGCCCGGCCCCAGCGCCTTCACCCGCGCGGACCAGCGCGCGGACTTCTCGCCGTCCGCCGCGAGATAGGCGGTGCCGGGGAAATCCGCCTCCCGGCGGCGCAGGAACCGCGGCAGGGAGCCGATCGGCGCCACGTAGTCGATGGCGGCGCTTTCGCCCTCGGCAGTCTGCAGCTGGCGCGCGCCGTCGATCACGCGGATCGAGGGAAACGAGCGGCGGAACAGCGCGCGCAATCTCGGCTGGCATTCGACGATGCATTGCGCTCCGCTCGCCACCAGATCCGGCAGGCAGGACGCGAACATGATCTCGTCGCCGATGCCCTGCTCGCCGTGGAGGTAGATCGAACGCCCCGCCAGCGGCTCGCCCTGCCAGCGGGGGAACGGGGTGATGCGCACGATGCCAGGATTCGCCCGCAGGCGCGCCTCGTAGCTGTCCCAGCCGGCGCCGAAATCCCCGTGGGCGAGCCGGGCGTGGGCAAGCGCGAGCTGCGCCTCGGCGTGCTCCGGATCGGCGCGCAGCGCCGCGTGCGCCGCGCTGCGCGCGCCCTCCCCGTCGCCCCGGTGCAGCCGCAGGTCGCTCAGGGCGGCGAGCACGGCGGGGTCTTGCGGCGCCTCTCGCAGCGCGCGCTCCAGCAGCTCGCCCGCGCCCTCGAGGTCTCCGCTGTCCTGCCTGGCGCCCGCGAGCGCGAGCAGGGCGTCGGTCGCCTGCGGCCGGATCGCGAGCGCCCGGCCGAGCACCTGCTCGGCCTCGTCGATCGCCTCCAGGTTGCAATGGGCGATCCCCAGATTGACCAGCGCGACGTGGTAGTCCGGCCGGATGTAGGTCGCCCGCAGGAAGTGCCGGCGCGCCGCAGCGACGTCCCCGCGGCGCGCGGCGATGAGGCCCAGGTTATTCCAGGCCTCGGCGTGCTCGGGCTCGATGTTTACCGCGTTGTTGAGCGAATCCGAGGCCTTCTCGTAGTTGCCCAGCAGAATCTCGACCAGACCGAGCTCGTTCCACACGTCCGCGTCGTCGGGCGCGAGGGCGACGGCATGGCGGTAGTAGAAGCGCGCCCAGAAGTAGTCGCCCTCCAGGTAGTGGCAGGTCCCCAGGTCCAGCCACGCATCGTGGCGCTCCGGCGCCAGCACGAGCGCGCGCCGGTAGGCGAGCTTGGCTTGCTCCACGCTGCGCAGGCGCCGCAGGATTTCCCCGCTCAGAACGAGAACGTCGACGTGCTCGGGTTCCCGCTCGAGGATGTCCCGCGCCTGCGCGAGCGCCTGCTCGAGACTGCGTTCCTTGATCAGCGCGCGGATGCGCTCAATCGCGCGCGCGGCATCCCGTTCGGCCTGCCGGGGCTCGGGCGGAGTTGTCGGCCGTGCAAGAACCTGGCCCAGCAGCCTGCGCAGTATCCACACCGGTCAGTTGCCGAGTCGCGTTTCCTGGGTACCCTTGCCCGCCGGGGACAGCTGGACCCACGCTTCCCAAAGCACTCCGCCGTGCCGCTCGGCCGAACGGTCGAAAACCTCGCGCCACCACTGCGCGTCCTTGAGCGTGATATGCGCGTTTTCCCCGCTGGGCAGGCGCTTGCGGGCGGGATAGCAGGCAATGGTGGCGAACACGAAGCGCCGCGCGAACGAAAACATCTCCTCGACGATCCACGGAATGTCGTCCTCGGGGCAGTGCTCTAGCACGTCGGTCGAGACGACGCCGTCGAACTGCTCGCTCGGGGGCGTGCTGTACGGCGGGTAGGCGGGATCGAAGCACACGACCTCGTCCACGCCCCAGTAGTCGAGCACGCCGTCCCATTCTCCCTCGTCCTTGATCTTGATCGGCTTGGGGTCGTACTGCTGTCCCTTGCCGCTGCCGTAATCCAGCACGGTTTCCGCGCCCGTCTTCTTGATCAGCTGCTTCACGCGCCGGATCTGGCCGTGCAGGCTGCGGCCGTCGAAAGTCTCGCGCGCGGGAATGCCGAGATATTTTTCGCCCTCCAGGTGCATCTCCCGGTACATCGAGAGCAGCTGAACGTAGCGCGAACTGGGATTGGCGCGCGAATAGGTCATCGTCGTACCAGGGTGAATGGAGGCGAAACGGCCTTAATGGTACAACGAAGGCGCGCGGCCGCGCGCCGGCAAAATGGCGCACGCCGCCGTCAGCTCCCGCCACGCATGATGGAAAAGGGTCAGCGGCGTGCAGTAGTTCACGACCGCGGGGCCGGCGGCATTCCGGCCTCGCCGCCGCTCCACCACGGCCGCACTCTGCTATATTAGTCACCCCCGAGAAGACGCCGGCAAAGCGCCGCGAAAAAGGGAGAAGCCAGGACGATGGGAATGCTCGACAAGCTGCTTGGCCGCGACGTAGACGCGTTCGCCAAGGAACTCGCGGAAATGGTCGCAAAGCGCTATCCCCCGACCCTGGACAAGGCGCCCGAACGCCGCATCTCGGCGAACCGGATCACCAAGGTCCTCGAGGATGCCCTCGACAAGGCCGCGGACTACAACCGCAGCGCCCGCCTCGGCGTCTACAAGAAGGCCAAGCTGGCCAACACGTTCAAGTGGCAGCTGAAGGAGCTTGGCTACAGCGACCGCTTCGTCGAGATGGCGACCGAGGGACTGGTCGTCTATGTTTCCCGCTCGAGCGGCCCGAAGGAAAAGGAAGGCAAGAGCTGACCGCCGGGCTTTCGGCGCATGCTGAAGAGCCTTTTTCTTTCGATATTGCGGTCCAGGGGCAGATCGGGTGCCGCAGCCGTCATCGATGCCTGCCGCGAGTCGGGCTCGCCTTGCGTGTTGAACGTGGGCGGCGCGAGCAAGACGATACCGCTGCCCGGGCACTACGCCGGCTGGGCGCATGTCCTGCTCGACATCGAGCCCGGCAAGGACGTCGATCTCGTCGCCGACGCCCGCAACCTGGGGGAATTGCACCCATTCGCCTTCGACGCCGTCTATTGCTCGCATAACGTGGAGCACTACTATCCGCACGAGGTCCCGCAGATCCTGGCGGGGTTCAGGCACGTCCTGAAGGCGGACGGGTTCGCCGAGATCCGGGTGCCGGATCTCGATTCCGTCCTGCGCGCCATGATCGACCGCGGGCTCGACGTCGAGGACGCGCTGTATCAGTCTCGGGCCGGTCCGGTCTCGGTGCGCGACGTGCTCTACGGGCTCGGCAGCGCGATCGCCGAGGGCAAGGTCTATTTCGCGCACAAGACGGGATTCACGCAGCGCTCGCTGCGCAAGGCCCTCGACGCGGCGGGCTTCGCGGAGATCCACGAGCTGGCGCCGCTCGGGGGCTACGAGATCCGCGTCGCCGCGTTCCAGCGCGCGCCGAGCGAAGCTCAGCGCCGCTCGCTCGGGCTCGGCGCCGCGGCAGCGCGGGACGGCCGGCCGCACGCATAGCGGATTCCTGCTCCCTCGACCCCAACGCCGGCTCAGCCTTGTCCCGACCCGAAAACTCCCTGCCCGAAGTGATCAAGGTGGTGCGCGACGGCATCGAGGTCGCGTTCACGGTGGTGAACGACGTCACCGCGTGGCGCGCGCAAAGCCTGATGTCCAAGGAGCCCGGCACCGTGGCCTGGATCGAGGAGTTCTCGCCGGGCCAGACGCTGGTCGACGTCGGCGCCAACGTCGGCATGTACGCCCTCTGCGCGGCCCGCTTCCGGGGCGTGCAGGTCTACGCCTTCGAGCCGGAGTCGCAGAATTACGCCATCCTCAACCAGAACATCCACCGCAACGGCCTGCAGGACCAGGTGACCGCGTTTTGCGTCGCGCTGTCCGACGGCACGCGCTACGACGCGCTCTACCTGAGCGAATTCATCGTCGGCGGGTCGTGCCACACCTTCGGCGAGCAGACGGACCCCGACGGGGCGCCGATGGCGCCGGCTTTCCGCCAGGGATGCTACGCCACCACGCTCGACGCGATGGTGGGCGAAGGCGCGGTTCCGGTCCCCGATCACATCAAGATCGACGTCGACGGAATCGAGCCGAAGGTCATCGCCGGGGCGCGCCGGACGCTGTCGGACGGCAAAGTGAAGTCGGTTCTGATCGAGATCAATTCGGCGATGGAAGAGCACTGGGAGATCATCGACCTGATGCTCGGGCTCGGGTTCGACTACTCGCAGGAGGAAGCCGACCGGGCGCGACGCACGCAAGGGCCATTTACGGGCGTGGGAAACTATGTCTTTCGACGTTGAGGAATTCGTTCACTACCAGCTCTCGAACGCGGAGGTGCGCGGCTATCCCTTCCCGCACTTCTACGTCTCGCCGGTCTTTCCGCCCGATTTCTACGCCCTGCTACAGAACAATCTGCCTCCCACCGACTGGTACAGTCCGATCGACGATACCGACTCGGTGACGTGGCGCGATCCCGCCGAAAAGGAGAAGTCCGCCTACCCCGAGCGATTCATCGCGGACCTGGCGGAAGTCGAAGAGCGCGAACAGCGCGCCGGCAGCGGCGAGCTCTGGCGCGGCGTGGCGGAGTGGCTCATGGCGGACCGGTTCAGGTCGGCCGTGCTGGCCAGATTCCAGTCCGGCATCGTCGAGCGGTTCGGTCAGGGCAGCAGAATATCCACCTCGATCGACGCCAGGCTGGTACGGGACTTCACCCGCTACGCCATCGGCCCGCACACCGACTCGGAAGCGAAGCTCGTCTCGCTGCTGTTCTACCTGCCCGCGAACGACGCGATGAGTCACCTCGGCACCTCGATCTACGCGCCGAAGGACCCGTCGTTCCGCTGCAACGGAGGGGCGCACTACCCTTTCGAGCTGTTCAAGAAGGTCGCGACCATGCCGTTCGCGCCGAACGCCCTGTTCGCCTTCCTCAAGACCGACCACTCCTTCCACGGGGTGGACCAGATCGTGGACAGGGAGGTCGAGCGCAACCTGCTCCTCTACAACATCTACGTCCGGCGCGTGACCCGGCCGGCAGAGGCGGCGAAGCCGGCGGCGGGGCGCAGGTGGCCCTGGTCGGGGCGCGCCGCCCGCTAGGGCCGGTAGCCCGGAATCCTGCCCTCGTCGACGACGTCGATCTGTTCCCGGTCGAGGAAGGCCTCGGCGTAGCGCTGATAGACCTTCTTTCGAACGAAGACGTCGAACAGGTCCGGATCGATGTGGCCGTCGAGCCTGAAGCGCCCCAGTATCTCCAGCGACTCGGACAGCGTCTTGCCCCGCTTGTAGGGGCGATCCTTGGCCGTCAAGGCCTCGAAGATGTCGGCGATGCCCATCACCCGGGCCTGGATCGACATCTGCTCGCGGGTCAGCCCCCTGGGATAGCCCTTGCCGTCCATGCGCTCGTGATGCCCGCCGGCGTACTCCGGCACGTTCTTCAGGTGCCTCGGCCAGGGCAGCGCCTCGAGCATCCGAATCGTCGCGACGATGTGATGATTGATCACCTGGCGCTCCTCCCCGGTCAGCGTGCCCGAGCGGATGGTCAGGTTGTTGAGTTCGTCCACGGTGAGGAAATTCGCTTCGTGACCGGCGCCGTCGACCCAGCGGTAGCGCGCGATCTCGCGCACCCGCGCAATGTCTTCCGCGCGCATGGATTCGACGCCGACGTTGCACGCGCGCAGAAAGGAGCGGTCCTCGTTCAGCTGCCGCACGCGCTCGCGGTAGCGTATTTCGGCGGCCTCGCGCTCGACCTGCGGCGCCGAGCGCTGCGCCAGCTCCAGCTTGGCCTTCAACAGCTCGATCTCGGCATCGCGCTTGAGCACCTCGAAGCGCGTTTCGATCAGGTGGATCCGGTCGAAGATGGTCTCGAGCTTGGTCCCCTTGTCGACCACGTGCACCGGCGTCGTCACCTTGCCGCAGTCGTGCAGCAGGCCGGCGATCTTCAGCTCGTAGCGGTCCTTTTCGCTCATCCTGAAGCCGGCGAGCGGCCCCTCCGTCCACTCGGTCGCAGCCTCCGCGAGCATCATGGTCAGCGCCGGCACCCGCTGGCAATGGCCCCCGGTGTAGGGCGACTTCTCGTCGATCGCGGAATTGATCAGGTTGATGAAGGACTCGAACAGCTCCTCCAGCTGGTTGATCAGCATCCGGTTGGTGAGCGCGATCGCCGCCTGGGAGGCCAGCGACTCGGTCAAGCGCTGGTCCGAGGACGAGAACGGAACGATCTCCCCCGAGTCCGGGTCGTGCGCGTTGATGAGCTGCAGCACGCCGATGATCTCGTTCTCGTGGTTGCGCATCGGCACCGTGAGAAACGACTTCGAGCGGTAGCCCGTCTTGCTGTCGAATGCCCGGGTGCCGGAGAAGTCGAACCCGTCCGTCGCGTAGGCGTCCGGAATGTTCACCGTCTCGCCGGTCAGCGCCACGTGCGCGGCGATCATGCTGTGGTTCGGCTTGCCGTCCCTGTAAAGCTGGATCGGGTAGAAGGGCACCGCGTTGCCGGTCGTTCCGCCCAGGTAGTACTTGAGCGACGAGGTGCGCATGATCTCGAAACGGAGGGTGCGGTCGTCCGCGACCCGGTAAAGCGTTCCGCCGTCCGCCCGCGTGATCGATTTCGCCGCGGTCAGGATGGTCTCCAGCAGGCGGTTGATGTCGCGTTCGGCCGAAAGCGACGCCCCGATGGCGTTCAGCTGCTCGAGCCGCTGCACGAGGTCGTCCGCGGGCGCCATGTTTTCCCCGGTGAAGCTCAGGACCTGGGTGTTGTCGAGCGCGTCGCTCATGCGTGCAAGCGCCGCGTCACTTGATGCAGACGGTGCGGACTTCCTTCATGTGCGTGAGGCCCATCAGCACCTTCTCGATGCCGTCCTGCTTCAGCGTGCGCATGCCCTCTTCCAGGCAGATCGCGAGCAGCTCCGCCACGCGGGCGTGCTCCTGGATCGCCTTCTTCAGGCGGTCCGACGCGGTCAGCAGCTCGTGCAGGCCGAGCCGCCCCTTCATGCCGGCGCCGCCGCAGGCGTCGCAGCCCACCGGCCGGTAAAGCGTGAGCTGTCCCTTCTCGTTGCCGTAGTTCTTGACCCACTCCTTGTACACGCCCTCCACCGAGGCCTTCGGGTCCTTCTTGAAGGGCGCGGTGTTCATCAGCTCCTCGCAGTACTCGTTGAGCAGCGACCTGAGCTCCGGCGCCTCCGGCGTATAGGCCTGCTTGCACTTCGGGCACAGGCGCCTCGCCAGGCGCTGCGCGAGCACCCCGAGCAGGGCGTCCGAGAAGTTGAACGGGTCCATCCCCATGTCGAGCAGGCGGATGATCGACTCCGGTGCCGAGTTCGTATGCAGGGTGGCGAACACCAGGTGGCCGGTGAGCGAGGCCTCGATGCCGGTCGAGGTGGTCTCCTTGTCGCGCATCTCCCCGACCATGATGATGTCCGGGTCCGCGCGCAGGAAGGCCTTCATCACGGTCGCGAAGTCCATCCCCGCCTTCTTGTTCACCTGGACCTGGCGCAGGCCCTTCTGCGTGATCTCGACCGGATCCTCGGCGGTCCAGATCTTCGTGTCCGGGGTATTGAGGTAGCCGAGCACCGAGTGCAGCGTCGTGGTCTTGCCCGAGCCGGTCGGGCCGCAGACGAAGAACAGGCCGTAGGGCTTCTCGACCGTCTTCCTCATGTTCACCAGGTTCTTCTGCGTCAGCCCCAGCTTTTCGATCGGGATAGGCTCGCCGGCGGCGAGAATCCGCATGACGATGTCTTCGACCCCTCCGGCGGTCGGGATCGTCGCCACCCGCAGCTCGATATCGAGCGGGCCGAACCTCTTGAACTTGATCTTGCCGTCCTGGGGCCGCCTCTTTTCCGAGATGTCCAGGTCGCACATGATCTTCAGGCGCGCGACGATCGCGTTGCGGTAGCTCGCCGGCACCTCGATGTAGGGCGCGAGCGCGCCGTCCTTGCGGAACCGGATCTCGGTCTTCGACTTGCCGGGATAGGGCTCGATGTGGATGTCCGATGCGCCCTGCTGGTACGCCTCGATGATGACCTTGTTGACCAGCTTGACCAGCTCGTTGTCGGCGGCAGCCGAGGCCTCGTCGCTGGTTTCGGTGTCGAGGACATCGTCTTCCATCCCCGACAGCAGGTCGTCGATGTCTCCCGAGTCGAGGTCCGCCTGGCCGTAGAACTGGTTGACGGTCTCGCGGAATTCCCTCTGCGTGGTGACCTTGTACAGCAGGCGCGCCTTCGGGAACACGTTGGAGGCGATGCGCGAGCTGCGCACCCGCTCGGGATCCAGGCACAGCACCGTCAGGCCTTCCCTGCTGTCGTCCACCGGCAGCCACTGGTTCGCCTCGACGTACTCCCGCTTGAGGTTTCTCAGCAGGTCCATCGGCTTGACCCGGTCCGGCTTGAACGGCTCGTAGGGAACGCCGAAGTACTTCGCCAGCGCCTGCCCGATGGCCGGAAGCTTGACCTGGAACTCGTCGACCAGCACCGTTTCCACGTCGAGCGCCTTCTTGCGCGCCTGGCGCGACGCGAGGTCGAATTCGCCGGCCGACAGCACCGCGTCGGAAATCAGGAAGTCGTACTTGGTCTTGACCAGCTGAGGCTTCTGGCGCTGGCGGAACGCGATCGCCAGCGTCTGCGTCAGCTCGGCGACGCCGTCCTCGGTCAATCCGCCGAACGGAACGCCCGCCTTGTTATTGATGATCTGGATGACGCCGATCAGCTCGCCGCCGCCCTGCTCCATGATCGGCGCCACCAGCATCTGCTTGGTGCGGTAGCCGGTGCGCTTGTCGACCTCCTGCAGAAAGCGCAGATTGGGATTGATGCCCTTGAGCTCGGTTTCGTCGTAGACGTCCTTGATGTTGATCGTCTTCTTGGCCAGCGCGACGTATCCCGCCACGGAATGCTCGGCGATCGGGAGCTTCAGGTCCTTGAACGAATTCAGTCCGGTCTTGACCTTCGACACGATCGCCTGCTTGTCCTCGCCGACGATGTAGATCGTCAGGCGGTCGGCGTTGAAGAGGGCGCAGATATCCGCGCTCACCTCCAAGATGATCTCGTCCACGTTGTTCGTGGCGTGAATCTTGTTGGTGACCGCCTGCAGCTGCTTCTGAAATGCAAGACGCGCGTTGACGTCCGACTGCGACGCAGCTTGGCTGAGTACAGCGCTCATCCCGAACCTCCGATCAGGCTTAATCCTAGTCCCTCGACATCAAACATTCAACCGCAATCCCCATGATTTTTAACAATGTTTTGTGCGTTTAGTCTCGATTTAGTCCCGCTTTTCGGCCGCCCACAAGCCGCCTTCGAGCACCCATACACGAAATCCCTGCTGGGCGAACAAGAACGCCGCCGCCGCGCTGCGCCGTCCGCTCTGGCAATACACCACGTATTCGCGCGAGCGATCGAGCACGGCGAACATGTTGCGCACCTCCGACAGCGGCACATTGATCGCGCCCGGCAGCTTGTCGTACTGGTACTCGGACGGATAGCGGACATCGAGCCAGAGCGCGCCGTCGCGCACGCGCGCGCGGGCCTCGTCGTAGCGCACGCGATGCAGCAGCGGCTCGCGCAGCAGCTGGTCGAAGTCCGCCTTGGCCAGCCTGAGCAGGCTGCCGTCGGTGCTCGCGGCGACGGTGGCATTGCGCTTGGCCTCGGACACCAGCGCCTCCTCGCCGAACGCGTCGCTCGCCTTGAGCTCGGCGAGCACTACCTTGACCCCGCCGATCAGGCGCTCGACCTGGAACCGCCCCGACTCGATCACGTAGTAGCTGTCGCCCTGGTCGCCCTCGCGGATCACCAGGTCGCCGCGGCGAACCTTCACGGGCGTAAAGCGCTGCATCAGCTCGTCGATGTGCTCCGGCGGCAGCTTCGCCAGGACCCCGCCCCGCAGCGCGGCGTCGGCGATCGCGGGCTCCGCCCCCCCGCTCCCCGCGGCCGCGGCGACGCCGTCCCAGGTCGCCACGACGTCCAGCATCTCGCTGTCGATCACGAGCAGCTCGACGTCGGTGATCGCCTTGGTGCGCGCCAGCGGCACATCGCGCCGGTTGAGCGCGTGGCGGGCGTCTTCCGTGCCCCCGACGATCACCATCGTGCCGCCCTTGTCGTACACCAGCAGCATCTCGCCGCGCAGCAGGAACACCGAGCGGTCGCCCGTGCGGTAGGGCGCGACCGGGTCGCTCCCGCGCGCGGCGTGCACGAACACCGCCGAGTCGGCGATCTCGTGGCGCCTTGCGGGCGCGAGCGTATCGAGCGGCACCAGCTGCGCGAGCTGCTCCGCCGTGGGTCTGGCAATCCGTGAGCCGGCGCTGTTCATCGGTCCGTCAGAATTCGAACACCTGGTTGTTCTGGAGCATGCGGGGATGGAGCTCGCCCGCGCACTCCTCCACTTCCTGCATCGTGAGCTCGATCTCGCCCGGCTTCAGGTGCGTGATGTAGATCTCCGGCCGGCTTGCCAGCTTCGCGAGCTCCTCGGCCAGCGTCTGCGGGCACAGATGCTTGGAGACCTCGGCCAGCTGCCGCTCCTTGTTCGAGAACGCGGTCTCCACGATCAGGTACCTGAGATGGGGGATACGGTTGACGCGCTTCCACAGCTCGTCGTTCGGCCCGGTGTCGCCGGTGAACACGAGGCTTCCGCCGCCGCTGTCGAGGTGGTAGCCGACCGCCGGCACGGTGTGATTCGCGGGCAGCGGCGTGATCGTCCGGCCGCCGATCTCGATGACCTGGCCGACCTCGATCTCCTCGTAGCGCATGAAGGGCGCTTCCGGACTCGGAATCTCCGAAAAGTCGGGCCAGATCGCCCAGTTGAAGAGATGGCTGCGCAGGATCTCGATCGTCGCGCGCGTGGCGTAGACCGAGATCGGCCTCGCCCGCATCCCCCCTACCGTGTCGACCACGAACGGAATGCTGGTGACGTGATCGAGGTGGGAGTGCGTGATGAAGATATGGTCGACCAGCGACAGCTCGGCGAGCGAGAGGTCGCCGACTCCGGTCCCCGCGTCGAGCAGGATGTCGCTGTCGACGAGGAACGAGGTCGTGCGCAGATGGCGCCCGCCGATGCCGCCGGAACAGCCGAGTACGCGCAGCCTCATCGTCCCCCCTATTTCGTCTCGAACCGGGTGACCCCGTCCCAGCCCGCAGCGGGCGGAGCGCGGCGGTAGCCGCCGATCCGCTCGACGTAAGCGCCGTAGAGCTGGCAGCCCGGGCGCATCCGCTGCAGGTTGAGCAGCGCCACTTCCGCCTGGTCCCAGTCCTGCGCGCGGTAAGCGCGCAGGCACTGGTTCCACAGCCTGAGCTCCTCCTGCACGTCCTTGCCGACCTCGCCTTCCAGCCCGAGCGGCTCGAAAACCGTCACCACGCCGTCCTTGCCCTTGACCCGCACCCGGTCGACCTCGCGGAACACGATGTCGTCGATCATTCTGCGCGTGTCCTCGCCGACCAGGATACTCACGCCGTAGGTCTTGGTGACCCCCTCCAGGCGCGAGCCCAGGTTGACGGGGTCTCCCATCACCGTATAGGCCTTGCGCAGCCTCGATCCCATGTCGCCCACCCTCATGCGGCCGGAATTGACGCCGATTCCGATGTGGAACTCGGGCCAGCCCTTGGCGCGAAACTCCTGGTTCAGCGTCACGGCGCGGCGCTGCATCTCGAGCGCGGTGAGGACCCCGTTGCGGGCATGCGCCGCGTCCTCGACCGGGGCGCCCCAGAACGCCATGATCGCGTCGCCGATGTACTTGTCGAGGGTGCCGCGATGGGCCCGGATCTCCAGCGACATGGCGGTGAGGTAGTCGTTGATGTATGCCGACAGGTCCCTCG
>Ga0210077_1000388_pt1 | contig 17221 bp, 18 predicted proteins | sample RushMan_CattailN_5_FD_185556 | JGI IMG/M metagenome (GOLD analysis project Ga0210077, IMG submission 185556) | Wetland microbial communities from San Francisco Bay, California, USA, that impact long-term carbon sequestration -... | ecosystem: Environmental > Aquatic > Marine > Wetlands ... | reverse complement strand
CCCCTGGAACTATCCCCTGCACCAGATCGCGCTCAAGGTGGCGCCCGCCCTCGCCGCGGGCTGCACCGTGGTGCTCAAGCCCTCGGAGGTGGCGCCGTTCAACGCCTTCGTGCTCGCCGAGGTGATCGAGGCGGCGGGGCTGCCCAAGGGCGTGTTCAACCTGGTCACCGGCTTCGGCCCCGCCATCGGCGAGGCGCTGGTGCGCCATCCCGGGGTGGACATGATCTCGTTCACCGGCTCGACCCGCGCCGGCAAGCGAATCTCGGAAGTCGCCGCCCAGGGCGTCAAGCGCGTCGCGCTCGAGCTCGGCGGCAAGTCGCCCTCCGTCATTCTCGACGACGCCGACCTCGCGGCCGCGGTCAAGGGCACGGTCAGCAACTGCTACCTCAATTCCGGCCAGACCTGCACCGCGCTCACCCGCATGCTGGTGCCCGAGTCGAAGTACGAGGAGGCGAAGAAGATCGCGGCCGAGGTCGCCAACGGCTTCACGCTCGGCGACCCGCTCTCGGAATCGACCCGGCTCGGCCCGCTCACCTCCGCCGCGCAGCTCGAGCGGGTGCGCGGCTACATCGAGAAGGGCATCGCCGAGGGCGCCGAGCTGGTCGCCGGCGGCGCCGAGCCGCCGCAGGGCGTGCCCGCCGGCGGCTACTTCGTCAAGCCGACCGTGTTCGGCAAGGTCAAGCCCGGCTCGGCCATCGAGCAGGAGGAGATCTTCGGCCCGGTGCTCTCGATCATCACCTACAGGGACGAGGAAGACGCCGTGCGCATCGCCAACGACACCCTGTACGGGCTCGCCGGCGCGGTGTGGGGCAAGGACGAAGCGCGCGCGCGCAAGGTCGCGCGGCGCATCCGGGCCGGCCAGGTCGATGTCAACGGCGGCGCGTTCAACATGAACGCGCCCTTCGGCGGCTTCAAGCAGTCCGGCCACGGCCGCGAGGCCGGCACCTACGGCCTGGAAGAGTTCCTCGAGTACAAGTCTCTGCAGCTCAAGCAGTAGGCTCCGGCGGCCGTTTGACCCTCGTCAAACGGCCGCAGCCGCGGCGCGCTAGGCTGGTTCGATGGATCGGCCGCGCGTCATTCGCAAGCGCGCCGGCGGACAGGCCGTCGAGCCCAACCTGGTCGACTACGCCGCGGCACGCACCGGCTTCAGCTGGGAGGCGGCGCGGCGCGGGCTCGAGGGCCTGCCGGGCGGCGGGTTGAACATCGCCCACGAGGCGGTCGAGCGTCACGCCCGCAGCGACAGGATCGCGTTCCGCTTTCTTTCGGCCGGGGGCGCGCAGCGCGACGTCTCCTACGCCGAGCTTTCGCGCCTCACCAGCCGCTTCGCCAACCTGCTGCAGAGCCTCGGCGTCGGGCCGGGCGAGCGGGTGTTCGTGCTCTCGGGGCGGATCCCCGAGCTCTACATCGCGGTGCTCGGCGCGCTCAAGAACGGCAGCGTGGTCTCGCCGCTCTTTTCGGCCTTCGGCCCCGAGCCGATCGCGACCCGCGTCAAGCTCGGCGAGGGCAAGCTGCTGGTCACCACCCGCGAGCTGTACCGGCGCAAGGTCGCGAAGGTCCGCGACGGGCTGCCGACGCTCGAGCACGTGCTCGAAGTCGACTCGCCGGAATTCGCCCGCCTGATGGAGCGGGCCTCCGAGACATTCGAGACGGCGCGCACCCGGGCCGAGGACATGGCGCTGCTGCACTTCACCAGCGGCACCACCGGCCGGCCCAAGGGCGCGGTGCACGTGCACGGCGCGGTGCTGACCCACTACGTCACCGGGCGCTACGCGCTCGACCTGCATCCCGGGGACGTGTTCTGGTGCACCGCCGACCCGGGCTGGGTCACCGGCACCTCCTACGGCATCGTCGCGCCCCTGCTGCACGGGCTCACCAGCGTGGTCGACGAGGCCGAGTTCGACGCCGAGCGCTGGTACCGCATTCTGGAGGAGCAGCGCGTCACGGTCTGGTACACCGCGCCGACCGCGATCAGGATGCTGATGAAGGCGGGCGCCGAGCTCGCGCGCAAGCGCGCCTATCCCGCGCTCAGGTTCGTCGCCAGCGTGGGCGAGCCGCTCAACCCGGAAGCGGTGTGGTGGGGCGAGGAAACGCTGGGACTGCCGATCCACGACAACTGGTGGCAGACCGAGACCGGCGGGATCATGATCTCCAACTTCGCGGCGCTCGACGTCAAGCCCGGCTCGATGGGCCTGCCGGTGCCGGGAGTGGAAGCGGATATCGTTCGCCGCACGGAAAGCGGAATTGAATTCGTAAGGAACCCCGACGAAGAGGGCGAGCTCGCGCTCAAGGCCGGCTGGCCGTCGATGTTCCGCGGCTACCTGCACGAGGACGAGCGCTACCGCAAGTGCTTCCGCGACGGCTGGTACCTGAGCGGCGACCTCGCCAGGCGCGACGCCGACGGCTACTACTGGTTCGTCGGCCGCGCCGACGACGTCATCAAGTCGGCCGGGCACCTGATCGGGCCGTTCGAGGTCGAGAGCGCGCTGATGGAGCACCCCGCGGTGGCCGAAGCCGGCGTGATCGGCGTCCCCGACCCGATGGTAGGCGAAATGGTCAAGGCTTTCGTTTCTCTCAAGGAAGGATTTTCTCCATCGGAAGGCCTCGAGATGGAGCTGCTTGCCCACGCGCGCAAGCGCCTCGGGGCGGCGGTGGCTCCCAAGCAGATCGAGATCAAGCCCTCGCTGCCCAAGACGCGCAGCGGCAAGATCATGCGGCGGCTACTCAAGGCGCGCGAGCTCGGCCTGCCCGAGGGCGACACCTCGACGCTGGAGTCCGCATGACGATCGCCTCGCCGCCCGCCGGCCCGGTGCCCTGGCAGCCCGAGTTCGCGCTCGCGATGGTGCGCGACATGCTGCGCATCCGGCGCATGGAGGAGCGCGCGGCCGAGCTCTACGGCGAGCAGAAAATCCGCGGCTTCCTGCACCTTTACATCGGCGAGGAGGCGGTCGCCACCGGCGCGATCCGCGCGCTCGAGGCCGGGGACAACATCGTCGCCACCTACCGCGAGCACGGCCACGCGCTGCTGCGCGGCATGCCGATGCGGACCATCCTGGCCGAGATGTACGGCAAGCGCGAGGGCTGCTCGCGCGGCCGCGGCGGCTCGATGCACCTGTTCGACGCCAGGCTGCGCCTCTACGGCGGCAACGCGATCGTCGCCGGCGGGCTGCCGCTCGCGGTGGGCCTCGCGCTCGCCGACAAGCTGCAGCAGGTCGAGCGCATCACCGCGTGCTTCTTCGGCGAGGGGGCGATGGCCGAGGGCGCGTTCCACGAGGCGATCAACCTCGCCGCATTGTGGCGCGTGCCGGTGCTGTTCTGCTGCGAGAACAACCTGTACGCGATGGGCACCGCGCTCGCGCGCTCGGAATCGCAGACCGACCTGTGCGCGAAGGCCGCCTCCTACGGCGTGCCGACCGCGAAGGTCGACGGGCAGGACATCGTCGCGGTGCACGAGGCGGCGAAGAAGGCGCAGCAGCACGTGCGCGAGGGCAAGGGGCCGTTCTTCGTCGAGTTCCAGACCTACCGCTACCGCGCGCACTCGATGTTCGATCCCGACCTGTACCGCGACAAGAAGGAGATCGAGGAGTGGAAGACGCGCGGGCCGCTGCATACCTTCACCGCGCGGCTCAAGGCCGAGAAGAAGCTGACCGAAGAGCAGTTCCTCGCGCTCGACGCGGAAGTCGCGAAGGAAGTCGAGGACGCGGTGGCCTTCGCCGAGGCCGGCAGCTGGGAACCGGTCGAGGACCTCACCAGGGACGTGACCGCGCCATGAGGAAGATCTCCTTCCGCGAGGCGATGCGCGAAGCGCATCACGAGGCGCTCGCCAAGGACCCGCGCGTGTTCCTGATGGGCGAGGACGTCGGAAAGTACGGCGGCTCTTACGCCGTGTCCAAGGGCTTCCTCGAAGAGTTCGGCCCCGAGCGCATCCGCGACACGCCGCTCTCCGAGCTCGGCTTCACCGGCGCGGGCATCGGCGCCGCGCTCGGCGGCATGCGCCCGATCGTCGAGGTGATGACGGTCAACTTCAGCCTGCTCGCGCTCGACCAGATCGTGAACACCGCCTCGCTGCTGCGCCACATGTCGGGCGGGCAGTTCTCGGTGCCGCTGGTCATCCGCATGGCGACCGGCGCCGGGCGCCAGATCGCCGCGCAGCACTCGCACAGCCTGGAGAACTGGTACGCCCACATCCCCGGCATCAAGGTGCTCGCGCCGGGCACGGTCGAGGATGCGCGCGGCATGCTCGCGCCGGCGCTCGCCGACCCCGATCCGGTGGTGATCTTCGAGCACGCCGAGCTCTACAACATGCAAGGCGAGCTGCCCGAGCCGTGGTCGACGGACATCACGCAGGCCGTCGTGCGCAGGCAAGGCAAGCAGGTCGCGCTGATCACCTACGGCGGGTCGCTGCCGAAGACGCTCCAGGCCGCCGACATGCTCGCCAGGGAAGGCATCGACGCCGAGGTGGTCGATTTGCGCGTGCTGCGGCCGCTCGACGACGCAACGATCATGGCCTCGGTCGCCAAGTGCCGCCGCGCCGTGATCGTCGACGAGGGCTGGAAGACCGGCAGCCTCGCCGGCGAGCTGATGGCGAGGATCGTCGAGCAGGCCTTCTACGAGCTCGACGCGCCGCTCGCGCGCGTGTGCAGCGAGGAAGTGCCGATGCCCTACGCGAAGCACATGGAGCAGGCGGCGCTGCCGCAGCCGGAGAAGATCGTCGCCGCGGCGAAAGGACTGCTCGCATGACCGAGTTCAAGCTCCCTTCCCTCGGCGCCGACATGGACGAGGGCAAGCTCCTCGAGTGGAAGGTCAAGCCGGGCGACGCGGTCAAGCGCGGCCAGGTGATCGCGGTGGTCGACACCTCCAAGGCCGCGGTCGACGTGGAGATCTGGCACGACGGCGTGGTCGAGGCGCTGATCACCAAGGAAGGCGAGACGATCCCGGTGGGAACCGTGATGGCGAAGCTGCGCGAGACCGGGGAAAAGCCTGCTCCTGCTCCTGCTCCTGCTGCCCCGCCCCCCGCGCGTCCGAAGGAAGTCCCCCCGTCTCTGCGCAAGCCCGCCTCCCCCGCGGCGCGCAAGCGCGCGCACGAGCTCGACGTCGACATCGACAAGGTCGAGGGCACCGGGCCGCACGGCGCGGTGACGCTCGAGGATGTCGAAAAAACCGCAAAGAAACCTGCACCGGCAAAGAAACCCGCTCCCGAGCCCTCGCCCGTTGCCGACCGTCAACTGGAGATGCGAAAGGCGATCGGCGCGGCGATGAGCCGCTCCAAGCGCGAGATTCCGCACTACTACCTCGCCGAGACGATCCCGATGCACAAGGCGCTCGAGACGCTTGCGCGCGCGAACGAGGCGCGCCCGGTCACCGAGCGCGTGCTGATGGGCGCGCTGCAGCTGAAGGCGGTCGCGCTGACGCTGAAGAAGTTTCCCGAGCTGAACGGCTTCTGGCGCGACGGCGCGTTCCAGGCGGGCGCCGGCGTCCACGTCGGGGTGGCGATCTCGCTGCGCCAGGGCGGGCTGGTGGCGCCCGCGATCCACGACGTCGACCAGCGCAGCCTGGAAGACCTGATGCGCGCGCTGGCGGACCTGGTCAAGCGCGCGCGCGCGGGTTCGCTGCGCAGCTCGGAAATGTCGGATCCCACGATCACGGTCACCAACCTCGGCGAGCAGGGCGTCGAGGCGGTGTATGGCGTCATCTACCCGCCGCAGGTGGCGCTGGTCGGGTTCGGCCGCATCGCCGAGCGGGCCTGGGCCGAGGACGGGGCGCTGCGCGCCGCGCCGCTGGTCACGGCGACGCTCTCGGGCGACCATCGCGCGAGCGACGGCCACCGCGGCGCGCGCTTTCTCGCCGCGCTGCGCGAACAACTGCAAAGACCGGAGGAACTGTGAAGCCCGAAGCGCTGAAATCCCAGGTGCTGGAAATCATGGCCACGATCGCGCCCGAGCTCGAGCCCGGGGAGCTGCGCGCCGACCAGCCGCTGCGCAACCAGGTCGACCTCGACTCGATGGACTGGCTGAACTTCCTCGTCGCGCTGCACGAGCGCCTCAAGGTCGACATCCCCGAGGCCGACTACGCCAGGCTGGTGACGCTCGACGACCTGCTCGGCTACCTCGGGGCGAAGATCGCCGCCTCGAGCTCGGCGTAGCTCTGCGCCACCGGAAACTGGGGGAACTGCGCCACGATCGACGCCGGCGGACGGAAGAAGATCCCGGCGTCGGCCTCTTCGAGCATCCCGGTGTCGTTGTAGGAATCGCCCGCCGCGGTCACGCGGAAGCCCAGCCCCTTGAACGCGCGCACCGCGGCGCGCTTCTGGTCGGCCATCCTGAGGCGGTAGCCCGCGACGTAGCCGTCCGCGCCGACCTCGAGCCGGTGGCAGAACAGCGTCGGCCGGCCGAGCAGCCGCATCAGCGGACCGGCGAACTCGTAGAAGGTGTCCGACAGGATCACCACCTGGTCGCGGGCGCGCAGCGCATCGAGAAACGTCGCCGCCCCCGCGAGCGGCGCCATCGTCGCGATCACCTGCTGGATGTCCGACAGGCGCAGGCCGTGGTGGCGCAGCAGGTCGAGGCGGTAGCGCATCAGCTTGTCGTAGTCGGGCTCGTCGCGCGTGGTGCGCGCGAGCGCGGCGATGCCGGTGCGCTTCGAGACTTCGATCCAGATCTCCGGGACCAGGACGCCTTCGAGGTCGAGGCAGACGAGTTGCACGCCGAATCCAAAAAAGTCCGCAGTGTACCAATTCCGCTAGAATTCCGGCTCCCCCTGCGAAGGAGAAGCGCATGAGCGTGAAGAAGCTGTTCGACCTCAGCGGACGGGTCGCGATCGTCACCGGCGGCTCGCGCGGCCTCGGGCTGCAGATCGCCGAGGCGCTGGGCGAGATGGGCGCCCGCCTCGCGCTCACCGCGCGCAAGAAAGACGAGCTCGACGCCGCGGTCGCGCACCTCGCCAGGCAGGGAATCGAGGCCGCGCCCTACGTCTGCGACATGGGCAAGCGCGAGCAGATCGCGCCCCTGGCGGATGCCGCGCTGAAGCAGTTCGGCAAGGTCGACATCCTGGTCAACAACGCCGGCGCCACCTGGGGCGCGCCGGCCGAGGATCACCCGATCGAGGCCTGGGACAAGCTGGTGAACCTGAACCTCACCGGCACCTTCCTGATTTCGCAGCAGATCGCGAAGAAGTCGATGATCCCGGCGAAATGGGGCCGCATCGTCAACGTCGCCTCGGTCGCCGGGCTGATGGCGAGCGACCCGCGGGTGGTGCGCACCATCGCCTATAACGCGACCAAGCACGGCGTGGTGGGCCTCACGCGCCAGTTCGCCGCCGAGTGGGGCGAGCACGGCATCACGGTGAACGCGATCTGCCCCGGCTTCTTTCCCTCGAAGATGACCAAGGGCACGCTCGACACCGCGGGCAAGCTGGTGGCCGAGCTGACGCCGACCAGGCGCCTGGGCGGCGAGGAGGACCTGAAGGGGCTCGCGGTGCTGCTCGCCTCGGAAGCCTCGCGCCAGATCACCGGCCAGGCGATCGCGGTCGACGGCGGCGCCGGCCTGATATGACGCACGACCCCGAGTTCGCGCGCAAGTACCAGAAGAGGATCCCCTTCATCGCCCATCTCGGGCTGCAGACCGACGAGCTGGGCGAAGGCAGCGCGCGCCTGTCGCTCGCGCTCGCGCCGCACATGTGCAACAGCTTCGGCACCGCGCACGGCGGCATCATCATGACCCTGCTCGACGTCGCGCTGTGCACCGCCGCGCGCACGCTGCACCCGGACTCCGCCGGCGTCATGACCATCGACATGAGCACCAGCTTCATAGCCGCCGGCGCCGCGCCGCGCCTGCTCGCCGAGGCGCGCGTGTTGAAGAACGGGCGCAGCATCATCTTCGTCGAGGGCGAGGCGAAAAACGAGGACGGCTCGCTGGTCGCGAAGGCGATCGGCACCGTACGGGCGCGCAAGGCCTAAAAGTAGAAGGGAAAAGAAGGGAAAAGGGGCCAGGCTCGAATTTACGGGCTTAGTGAAAAAGGGGCCAGGCTCGAATTAAATCCGTAAATTCGAGCCTGGCCCCTTTTCCCCTTTTCCCTCAAGAAGGTGCCGGCCGGTCCAGATCCAGACCAGGCCGCAGAACTGGATCGCCCAGGCGATGCCGAAGGCCCAGGTGTAGGCCGCGGGCGCGTAGCCGGTGACGGTCTGCGGCCACAGGTCGAGCACGGCGCCGATGCCCCACTGGCCGAGGAACATGCCGCTGAACCCGAACACGTTGATCCCGGTGTTCGCGCGCCCGACCATTTCCTTCGGGTAGCGCCGCGACAGGAGCGAGAAGGACAGCACGATCGCGGTGCTGCCGCCGACGAAGCTGCACCACAGCACCATGCACGCGGTGCGCGTGCCGAGCGCGAGCAGGAACAGGCTCGCCGAGGCGAGCGCGAGCCCGCCGGCGAGCAGCGGCAGCACGCTCTTGCCGCGCCGCGCGCGCAAGTCGGCCGCGCGGCCGAAGCCGAGGTAGCCCGCGATCATCGCCACGTTCGCCGCCAGCAGCGCCTCCGCCACCTCGGACGGGGTGTAGCCGGCGACGTCGCGCAGCCAGGTCGCCATCCAGAGGGTCTGCAGCGCCATCGCGGCGATCTGGCTCCCCGCCATGGTGAACGCGATGCGGCGGAAACCCGGGTCGCGGACCAGCAAGGCCATGCCGCGCAGCTGGTCCCGCAGGCTGGCGCCGCTCGGGCGCGCGCTTCGCTCCGGCACCCAGAACCAGAGCGTCAGGCTGACGGCGACCGTCGCGCCGACCAGGAGCATGAACGCCTCGCGCCAGGACCACACCCGCAGCAGCATCTCGAGCGGCACGCTCACCGTGATCGAGCCGAGCGCGCCGCAAGCGAACGCGACGCCGTTCATGGTGGCGAGCTTGGCGGGCGGATACCAGAGCACGAACGCGAGGATGGTCGACATCAGGCAGCCCGACACCCCGAGGCCGATCAGGCCGCGCGCGGCGATCGCCTCGGCCGCCGTGTGCGCCGAGGCGAACCAGGCCCCGCCCGCGGCGGCGACGAGCAGCAGCGTGGCGTTGACGCGCCGCGGACCGAAACGGTCCAGCAGCAGCCCGAGCGGGAGCTGGAACAGCGCGAAGGCGAGGAAGTACATGCTGGTGAGCAGCCCCAGCCCGCCGGCCGTGAGCCCGAACTCGGCCGCGAGCGTCGGCCCCAGCACCGCGTTCACCGCGCGGTACATGTAGGAGACGAAGAACCCCGCGATGAACGGCAGCGCGACGCGAAGGAAGATCAAGTCCTGGGTTCTTCGATGCCGCGCGGCAGCAGGCGGTTCGCGGTCGGGCTGATGATGATCTCGTTGATGCAGGTGCGCGCCGGCATGGTCGCGATGAACAGGATCGCCTTGCCGAAGTCCTCCGGCTGGGACATCCGCGCGAGCGTTTCCTTGGAGGGCGGCACGGGGCGCTTGACCATGATCGGCGTCGCGACTTCGCCCGGCAGGATCGAGGTGGCGCGGATGCCGTTGTCGTGCTCTTCGATGTTGATCGACTCGGTGAGCGCGATCACCGCGCGCTTGGTCGCGTTGTACGCGGGCCCGGTGAGCGGCAGGGCGTAGCGCCCGGCCCAGGACGAGATGTTGATGACGAGGCCGTCCTTCCTCGCGCGCATGCCGGGCAGCACCGCGAAGCAGCAGTAGAACAGGCCGTTCAGGTTGATCCGCACCACGTCGTCCCAGCCGTCCGTCGACATGGTCTTCAGGTTGCGCTTGCCGCCGCCGATGTTGGTGCCCGCGCTCGTCACCAGGATGTCGATGCGGCCGTGGCGCTTCTCGATCTCCGCCGCGGTCTTCTCCACCGCCGCGCGGTCGCCGACGTCGAGCAGGGTCGCTTCCGCGCTGCCCGCCTTCTTCAGCTGCGCCAGGCCGCTCTCGTTGGTGCGCGCCGTGCGGCCCGAAATCACCACGTGCGCGCCGGCCCTGGCCAGCTCGAGCGCGCCCGCGAGGCCGATCCCCGAGCCGCCGCCCGTGATCCAGGCGACCTTTCCCTTCAGCTCAGTGCCGGGCATATTGCTTCGCGCCGAACATGTTCTCCCGCTGCTCCGGCGTCATCTCGGTGCGGCGCCGGTCGGCGAGCACCTGCAGCGCTCGCTGCACCGCCGGCCGCGCCGCGATGCCGTCGCGCCAGCGCTTCACGTTCGGGTACGCCTCGATCTCGACGCCCTGGCGCTCGGGAAAGCGCAGCCAGGGCATGGTCGCCATGTCGGCGATCGTGTACTCCCCGCAGGCGAGGAAGCGGGACTCGCCCAGGCGCCGCTCGAGCACGCCGTAGAGGCGGTTGGCTTCGTTCCGGTAGCGGTTCATCGCGTACTCGATCTTCTCCTGGGCGTAGCCCAGGAAATGGTGCGCCTGCCCCAGCATCGGCCCGACGTGCCCCATCTGGAACATGGTCCACTGCATCACCTGCCAGCGCTCGCGCAGGTCCGCGGGCAGGAAGCGGCCGGTCTTGGAGGCGAGGTAGAACAGGATCGCGCCCGACTCGGCGAGCGCGAACGGCCCGCCGCCGTCCGGCCCGTCGCTGTCGACGATCGCCGGCATCTTGTTGTTGGGCGAAATCTTCAGGAACTCGGGCTCGAACTGGTCGCCCGCCCAGATGTCGACCGGGTGCACCCGGTAGGGCAAGCCGGTCTCCTCCAGCATGATGTGGACCTTGTGCCCGTTGGGCGTCGGCCAGGTGTAGAGCTCAATCATCGTCGTATACCACCAGTGTGTCTGCCAACATGTCGTGCCAACCCCGCTTGCGTCGGTTCAGCGCGATCCAGATGAAGCCCAGGCCGAACGGAATCATCGACACGAAGTAGCCGAGGAAACGAACCAGGAGGCGCCAATTGGACGGCGCCCGCCCCGTCTTCGCATCGACGATCTTCGCCCCGATCGCCATCTTTCCCGGAGTGGCGCTTCGAAATCTCCAGAACGCCAGCAAGGCAACGATCGGCAGAACGACCTGAACCAGGAAATCGACCGGGCCTGCAAAACCGAGCCGCGCCACGCCGGCCGCGAGGTCCGGATTCCCGCCCGCGGCGGACTGCTCAATCGCCTGCTGCATGTAGCTGCCGAGTCGCGCCCAATCGTGCGTGCCGTGCATCAGCAACAGGAGCGGCACCAGCACGACCAGTACGATCATCGAGTCGATCAGGAAGGCGAGAAACCTTTTCCAGAAGCCGACGTACTCGAACGCACGCTCGCCCGGGTCAGGCGAGCTTGACGAGCTGCTTTCCAAAATTGCCTCCCTTCAGCATCGAGAGAAACGCCGCGGGCGCGCTCTCGATTCCCTCCGCCACCGACTCGCGGGTCTTGAGCCTGCCCTGCGCGAGGTGCCCGGCCAGGGCGCTGTTCGCCTCGGCGTAGCGGTCCGCCCAGTCGAACACGATGATGCCCTGCATGCGCACCCGGTTCACCAGCACCGACCCCATGTTCTTGATGCCGTAGGGCTCGGCCGCGTAGTAGCCCGAGATGCGGCCGCAGATGACGATGCGCGCGAAGACGTTGACCAGGCGCAGCACGGTGTCGAGCGTCTCGCCCCCGACGTTGTCGAAGTAGATGTCGATGCCCTTCGGGCAAGCCTCCTTCAGGTCGCGATGCAGGTTTCCCGCCTTGTAGTCCACGCAGGCGTCGAAACCGAGCTCGCCGGTGACGTAGTCGCACTTCTGCTTCCCGCCGGCGATGCCGACGACGCGGCAGCCGGCGATCTTGGCGAGCTGTCCGACCACGCTGCCGACCGCGCCCGAGGCCGCCGACACCACCAGTGTTTCGCCGGCCTTCGGCTTGCCGACCTCGTTCAGCCCGAAGTACGCGGTGCGTCCCGGCATGCCCAGGCAACCGAGGTAATACGACAGCGGGACGTCCGCCGAGGCGTCGATCTTGGTAAACAGCTCGCCCTTCGCCGTCGGGTAGAGCTGCCAGCCGGTGATTCCCACCACTTTCTCGCCGGGCGCGAAATCCGGATGCTTCGACTCGACGACTTCGCCGACGGCCTCGCCGGTCATCACCTCGCCGAGCTCGACGCCCTTGGTGTAGCTCTTCTGCTGGATCATGCGCCCGATCATGTACGGGTCGAGCGACAGCCAGATATTCCTCACCAGCACCTCGCCGGCGGCGGGAGCCCGCGCGGGCGACTCGACGAGCTTGAAGTTCTCCCCGCCCGGCAGGCCGCCGCTCAGGTAGGCGGCGAGGGTCCAGGCCTTGTTGGTCGTCATTTCAGCTCCTGTCGAGCGCGGCGAAGCGCTCGAGGTGATGCTCGGCGTCGCCGAATTGTTGCGCGATGACGGTGAGGCGCCTGAAGGCGTGGCTCACCTTGAGCTCCTCGGTCATGCCCATGCCGCCGTGCAGCTGGATCGCTTCCTGGCTCACGTGACGGCAGGCGTCGGCGATCTTGATCTTGGCCGCGGAGACCAGGCGCTTGCGCTCGGCGGGATCCGTTTCCGCGTCGACCTTGGCGCAGGCGAGGGTGGCCATCGAGCGCGCCTGCTCGGCGTCGATCACCATGTCCACCATGCGGTGCTGCAGCGCCTGGAAAGTCCCGATCGGCACCCCGAACTGCTTGCGCGTCTTGAGGTACTCGAGGGTGGCGTCGTTCGCCTGCTTCATCGCGCCCACGGCTTCCGCGCAGGTGAGGGCGGTGGCGAAATCGACCACCTCCTCGATCAGGGCGAGCGCCTCGCCCTCCCTGCCGATCAGCGCGTCGGCGCCGGCTTCCACGCCCTTCAGCACCACGTCGGCCGCGCGCGCCTCGTCGACCGTCACGTACGGCCGCAGGGTGACGCCCGCCGCCTCGCGGTCGAGCAGGAACAGGCTGATGCCCTTGGCGTCGCCCGGCTTGCCCGCGGTGCGCGCCGAGACGACCAGCTTGTCGGCCATCGGCGCGCCGAGCACGACCCGCTTCTCGCCCTCGAGCACCCAGACCTTGCCGGTCTTCTTCGCGCTCGTGGCGACCTGCGCCAGGTCGTAGCGCGCGCCGGTCTCGGTCTGCGCGAACGCCATCTTCAGCTTGCCCTCGATCAGCGCCGGCAGGATCGCCTTCTTCTGCGCCTCGCTGCCGCCGCGCGCGACGAGCTGCCCGCCCAGGCCGACCGTCGCCAGGAAGGGCTCGACCACCAGGCCCTCGCCGATCGCCTCCATCGCGCTCATCAGGTCGACCGCGCCGCCGCCGAAGCCGCCGAGCCCGGCGTCGAACGGGATGCCGAGCAGCCCCATCTCGGCGAACGTGGCCCAGACCCCGGCGCTGCAGCCTTCCTTCGAAGCGACGATCTTCTTGCGCGTCTCGAAGTCGTAGTCTTTGGCGATGAAGCGGTTGACCGAGTCGGCCAGCAGCTGCTGCTCTTCGTTGTAGTCGAAGTTCATGGCTACAGGCCCAAAGTCATCTTGGAGATGATGTTGCGCTGGATCTCGTTCGAGCCGGCGTAGATGGTGGTCTTCCTCATGTTGCAGTAGCGCGGCGCGAGCGAGGCGGTGAAGGCGTCGAAGCCGTCGCCCCCGTCGGAGGGCTTGAACGGCTGCGCGAGCGGCCCGACCGCCTCCATCATGAGCTCGGAGAGCGCCTGCTGGATCTCGGTGCCCTTGATCTTGAGCATCGAGACGTCCGCGCCCGGCGGCTTGCCGGTGCGGCGCATCTGGTCGAGGAACCTGAGGTTGGTGATCTCGAGCGCGGTGAGCTCGACCTCCACCCGCGTGAGCTTGTCGCGAAAGCGCACGTCCTCGATCAGCGGCCGGCCGCCCTTGGTCTGTTCCGCGGCGAACTCCTTCAGCTTCGCCAGCTCGCGCTTGGAGGCGCCGATCCTGCCGGTGTTCATGCGCTCGTGGCCGAGCAGGTACTTGGCCACCGTCCAGCCCTTGCCTTCCTCGAACACCAGGTTCTCCGCCGGCACCTTGACGTCGTCGAAGAACACCTCGTTCACCTCGTGGCCGCCGTCCATCAGGACGAGCGGCCGCACCGTGATGCCGGGCGTCTTCATGTCGATGAGCAGGAACGAAATCCCCTCCTGGCGCTTGGCCGCGCCGCTGTCGGTGCGCACCAGGCAGAAGATCCAGTCGGCGTAGTGCGCGAGAGTGGTCCAGATCTTCTGGCCGTTCACCACGTAGTGCTCGCCCTGGCGGACCGCCTTGGTCTTCAGGGAGGCGAGGTCCGAGCCCGAGCCGGGCTCGGAATAGCCCTGGCACCAGAAGTCCTCGCCGTTGTACATGCGCGGCAGGAAGCGCTTTTTCTGCTCTTCGGTGCCGAAGCGGATCAGCACCGGGCCGCACATGTGGATGCTGAAGGACACGATCGGCGGCGTGCCGGCGTAGCCGCACTCCTCCTCGAAGATGTAGCGCTGCACCACGTTCCAGTCGGTGCCGCCCCACTCCTTCGGCCACGAGGGCGCGACCCAGCCCTGCTTGGCGAGGATCTTGTGCCAGCGCAGCAGGTCGTCGCGCGTGAGGTGCTCGTATTCCGCGACCTTGCGCCGCAGGTCGTCCGGCAGGTTGGCGTTGAGCCAGCCCCGCAGCTCGTCGCGAAACGCCAGTTCCTCGGGAGAGTAGTTCAGGTCCATGGGTGCCTCCTCGCAGCAGGCTAGTCTAGCGCAGCGCTCAGACGACCGTCACCCCGCCGTCGGCGACGATCACCTGGCCGGTGATGAACGACGCCGCGGACGAGGCAAGGAAAACCGCGATGCCGCCGATCTCGTCCGGCTCGCCGATCCGGCGCAGCGGCGTGATCGCCTCGCGCGCCTTGCGGCGCGCCTCGTCCTCCCACAGCGCGCGCGCGAAGTCGGTCTTGATCAGCCCGGGAGCGATCGCGTTGACGCGCACGTTCTTCGGCCCCCACTCGGCCGCCAGGTTGCGCACCAGGTGGTGGTCGGCGGCCTTCGAGATGCCGTAGGCCGCGATCACGGTGCTGGTTTTCAGGCCGCCGATCGAGCCGACCGTGATGAAGCTGCCGCCGCCCCGCTCGGCCATCCCGGGCAGGGTCAGGTTGGCGAGCCACAGCACGCTCTTCACGTTGTTGGCGAAGATCTTGTCGAAGGCCTCGTCGGGCAGCCCGGTGAGCGGCCCGTAGTAGGGATTGGCGGCGGCGTTCGCCACCGCGATGTCGATCCGGCCCCAGGTGGCCAGGGTCTTGTCGACCAGGGCCTGCAGGTCTTCCTTGCGCGAGACGTTGCACGGCTGGGCGATCACCGGCCAGCCCTCGCGCTCGAACTCGGCCCGCACCGCCTCGCAGGCCTCGGCCTTGCGGCTGGACACGACCACTTTGGCGCCGGCCCGCGCCATCGCGGCGGCGATCGACTTGCCGATGCCGCGGGTGGAGCCGGTAATGAAGGCCACTTTGCCCTCGAGATCGAAGGGAGAGGTGCTCATGAGCTGGGCTCCGTCGGAATTTTGCTATGCGAAATATGATATGACTAAGTTGACACTCGAGCCCGCGGGGAACGAATATCGAAACGCCGGACCCCTCTTTGGCATTCCAACAATAAATCTCCAGGAGACGAATCGATGGGCGCACCCGAGGCCAATGCCCCCCTGTCACAGGCGGGAACCCCCTACAGCTACGAACACGAGGGCGACCGCCAGTTTGCCACGACCCTGGCGCGCGGACTCGAGGTGCTGCGCTGTTTCACACCGCTCGAGACGATGCTCGGCAACAAGGAAATCTCGGTCCGCACCGGACTGCCCAAGCCGACCGTTTCGCGCCTGACCTATACCCTGACCAAGCTCGGCTACCTGCGCCACAACATGCGCCTGGGCAAGTACCAGCTCGGCTCGGCGGTGCTGTCGATCGGCTATCCGCTGCTCGCCTCGATGAGCGTGCGCCAGGTGGCGCGGCCGTTCATGAAGGAGCTGGCCGACTACTGCCACGGCTCCGTCTCGATGGGCATCCGCGACCGCCTCAACATGGTCTACGTGGAGTCCTCGCGCAACGGCAACGCGCTCACCATGCTGCCCGACATCGGCACCGCGGTGCCGATCGCGCAGGCCGCGATCGGGCGCGCCTTCCTCGCCGCCTGCACGCCCGCCGAGCGCGACGCGGTGCTGAACCAGATCAAGGTCAAGGAGCCGGAGCTGCACCGCAAGTTCCGCGCCTCGATGGACAAGAGCCTCGAGGACATCCGCGGCAAGGGCTTCTGCGTCTCGGTCGGCGAGCTGCGGCGGGAAGTCTCCGCGGTGGCGGTGCCGATGCGGCGCACGGTCGACGGAGAGATCGTCGCCTTCAACTGCGGGGTGCCGTCGTTCGCGCTGAAGAAGGGCCAGCTCGAGGACGACATCGGGCCGCGCCTGGTCGCGATGGTGCGCGCCATCGAGGCGGCGCTCGGCATCCACTGAGCGTGGCCGGCGCGGGACGGATAAGCACGGCGCGCCGCGGGCGCGTGCTGTCGCTGGTGATCGACAATCCGGCGCAGCGCAACGCGCTGCTGCCGGAATTCTCGCAGACGATCGCGCGCGAGCTGAGGCTGGCATCGGATGACGACTCGGTCGGCGCGGTGGTGCTCTCGGGCGCCGGCGAGCATTTCTGCGCCGGCGGCGACCTGAAGACGCTGCACGCGACGCGCGCGAGCGAGCCGAAGCAGCACCACTACGACCGCATCACGAAGCTCAACGAGCTGGTGCGCGCCGCGCGCCAGTGCGCCAAGCCGGTCATCGCCGCGGTCGAGGGCCACGCCGCGGGCGCCGGCTTCTCGATCGCGCTCGCCTGCGACCTGATCGTGGCCGCCGAGGACGCGCAGTTCACCCTCGCCTACGTCAAGGTCGGGCTCAACCCGGACGGCAACGGCAGCTTCTCGCTCGCGCGCGCGCTGGCGCCGCAGCTCGCGGCCGAGATCGCGCTCACCGGGGCCGCGGTCGCCGCGCCGCGGCTCGCGCAGCTGGGGGTCGTCAACCGCCTCGCGCCCAAGGGCAGGGCGCTGGAGGAAGCCCTCGGCTGGGCGGCGCAGCTCGCGCGAGGCGCGACGCGCGCGATGGGCCGCATCAAGCGGCTGCTCAACGAGGCGCACACCAGCGACTACAGCCGCCACCTCGAGCTCGAGCGGGCCCTTTTCGTCGAGGCGCTGCACGGCGAGGAGGCCGGGGAAGGCATCGGCGCCTTCCTGGACAAGCGCCCGCCGAAGTTCCATCAGGAGTAGGTGATCGCCTCGCGCCGGCCGGGCCGGTCGAGGTGCGGCACGGCGTTGAAGCTCACGCAGTGCGCGCGCTGCGCGCCCGCGCGCAACTCGCTCAAGCCGG